>Ga0209808_1000285_pt1:7500-25833 | contig 25833 bp, 22 predicted proteins | sample GraSoiAngelo_157_FD_186171 | JGI IMG/M metagenome (GOLD analysis project Ga0209808, IMG submission 186171) | Grasslands soil microbial communities from the Angelo Coastal Reserve, California, USA - 14_1009_16_20cm (SPAdes) (version 2) | ecosystem: Environmental > Terrestrial > Soil >... | reverse complement strand
AGCCAGCGCTTTAGGCGTGAGCCGCAAGACGTTGTCGGCGCTCTTGAATGGTCGAGCCGGCATTAGCCCCGAGATGGCGGTACGTTTGTCGATCGCCTTTGGGACGAGCTCTGAGAGCTGGATGAACGAGCAGACGCAGCACGATCTTTGGCATGCTGAAAAGCGTCGCAAGGACCTTCGGGTTTCACGCGTTGCGGCCTGACTCGACGTCTAACAATTGGAGGGGGTATCCATGAAGATGAACCGCCTCATTCCCATGCTGCCAGTAAGAAGCATGCCAGCGAGCGTCGATTTCTATGGGAAGCTCGGCTTCAGCGTGGAGCGGCGGAGCGATGATTGGCGTTGGGCGATGCTCTGCTTTGGCGAGTGTCGTCTGATGGTGGATGAATCAATCAACGTTCACCCGGGCTTTCCTCGATCCTCCGTTGTCTACCTTTACCCAGATGACATTTCTGAGTTTCACAAGCAAGTGCAGAGGAACGGCCTGATCGTCCCCGACTTAGAAGTCACCTTCTACGGCATGACCGAGTTCCGGATCGATGACCCGGACGGAAATCGTTTGTGGATTGGGCAAGACGCGTCAACAGGAGCATAACGCCCACGGAATCAATGAGGCGCGAAACCTGGCAATGGCGCCTAACCAACACTTGGAGCGGGCCGTGAGGCGTCTGTGGTCATGCGCCGCGGGCGCCGGAAGACAATATGCGCCGGCGGCGCTTTTCCGGCTACAGTGGGCGGCCGCTCAAAGTCATCGTTAGCCGGCAAGGAGACTCCTGTGGACGCCGCGCTCGCGCGCGCACTCGTTGAGGCACTGCAAGCCGAGGTAAATAACGGAGGCTTCGAGCAGTTCTTCTTCAACTCAGCGGGCGACAGAACTCGCGAGATTATTGAGGCGCTGAGCGCGATCGGAGCGCCCCACACAGCTTCGATTGTCGGCCGCGCCGCCGCCAAGTTTCCGGGCGGACTACCGCCAGAAGACCGCTTCGCACGTCAGAGGTTACTTCTTGACCGGGTTTCACCTGACAGCGACGCATTCAGCGAGGAAGATGCGGCTTTCCTCGAGCACCGCGAAGACCTGGAGGCATTGGTTTCCAAGTATGCCGGCTAACCATCGCTGGAGGGGGCCGTGAAGCGCCTGCGGTCAGGCACCGCGGGCGCCAGAAGTCAGTGTGCGCCCGCGGCCCTCGGCTGGCGCTTGTGCCCGGCCGCTCAGCCTCACCGTTAGATTCCGCAGTTGAGGCCCGCGCCATGTCGGACCCTCGCGACCTCGACCCGGATCCGCCACTCACCGCTGAGCAGGAGGCGCGTGTGCGGACGCTCTCCAAAACCGTCGTGTCTCGCATAGACGCGTCTCTTGTCGCCAGTGCCTCGCCCAGATGGCGTAAAGTGGCTACGGTTGTCGCCGCCGCGTTGGGTGAAGCGCGAGGCTCAGCAGCCGGGCTTCCGGATGTCTACTATGCTCAGCGGGTCAGGGAACTGGTCGCGGCGGGTCGTTTGGAGTCCTTTGGCGATCTGTGTCGAATGCGCTATAGCGAAGTTCGCTTGCCGGGGCATCACCGTGGCGAAGTCTAAAGGCGCCTGATGTGCGCACGCCTCTGTTCCTCCTCGTCGGGTTCTTGCTTCTGGGCGCCTGCATGCTGTTGGGGAGGCTCTTCTCCAGCAACTATCCGGGCGCAAGCTACGCAGCAACCGTGACTTTCGTCATTCTGTGGCTGGGGATTTCAAGCGCCAACCTGTGGGTCGGCGTCGTGAAGGCCGGATATACCCTGAGCGAGGAGCTCCCGATCTTCCTGCTCATTTTCGCGGTACCGACCATCGCGGCACTATTTCTGAAATGGCGCTTCCTGTAGGACGGAATTGCGCCTCTCGGCGACTATTGCCCCCCGCCCCGATCGTGCCGCCACAGCACCTCGGCGCCGCGCTCGTGCCGGGCCAGGACCCGCGCCAGCACGAATAAGAGGTCCGAGAGGCGATTGAGGTACTTGAGGAGCTCGGGGCTCACCTCTTCCGAGCGGGCGAGCGCCCACACGCGCCGCTCGGCGCGCCGGGCAATGGCGCGTGCGACGTGGCAGGCGGCTGCCGCGGGGCCGCCTCCCGGGAGGATGAACTCCTTGAGGGGCGGCAGGGCGTCGTTGAAGCCATCGAGTGCCTGCTCGAGCCGCGTGACCTGGGCAGCCCCGATCATGCGATGGCCCGGGATGCTGAGCTCGCCGCCCATGTCGAAGAGCTCATGCTGCACCTCCGTCAGGCAGGCGTTGACCGCCTCAGGGAGAGCCGGCACGGCGAGCAGCACGCCGACGGCGCTGTTCAACTCGTCGACGCTTCCGTAGGCCTCCACCCGGGCGCTGTCCTTGCGAACACGGCTGCCGTCGCCAAGACCCGTGGTGCCGTCATCCCCGGTGCGGGTGTAGATCTTGCTCAGACGGTTGCCCATGGCCTTATCCTATTCGAATATGCCATCGAAAGAACTCGCCGCCGCCCTCGAGGCGGCCCGGGCTGCCGAGGAGGTGATCCGCTCGCTCTTCGGCCGGAATCCCGCCGTGCGCACCAAGCCCGACCAATCGCCGGTCACCGAAGCCGACGTGCGCGCGGAGGAGCTGATCCGCGCCACCTTGAGCCGGCACTTCCCCTCCTACGGCTTCTATGGGGAAGAGACCGGACAGCACGCCATGCAGGCCGAGAGCATCTGGCTGGTCGATCCGATCGACGGCACGAAGTCGTTCGTGCGCGAGAGTCCCTTCTTCTCCACGCAGATCGCGCTCATGCGCGGCGGCCGCCTGGTGCTGGGAGTCTCCAACGCCCCCGCTTTCGGCGAGCTCGCGTGGGCGGAAGAGGGGGCGGGTGCCTGGCTCAACGAGCGCCGGGTGCACGTGAGCGCGGTCGCCGATCTCGGGGCGGCCGCCATCTCGAGCGGGAATCTCAAGAGCGTGGCGCGCTCGCCGCGCTGGCAGCGTTATGGCGAGCTCGTCGCCCGCGTTCACTACAGCCGTGGCTACGGCGATTTTGCGCACTACCACATGCTCGCGCGGGGCGCGCTCGATGTGGTGATCGAGTCGGACCTCAACATTCTCGACATCGGAGCCGTCACGGTGATCGTGCGCGAGGCGGGCGGCACCTTCACCGACCTCGAGGGCGCCGCGGTCGGACTCGACACCACGAGCGTGCTCGCCACCAACGGCCAGCTGCACGCGACCGTGCTCGAGGCGCTCGCGCGCTGAAGCTCAGCGGTGATGCGACGCCTGCCACGCGGCGCGGAACGCTGACCGCTCCGGCGAAGGCTCAGGCGCTGACGAACACCCGCCGGCCATCCCGGCCGAGCTCGATCATCGGCGCCAGATAGAGCTCGCTCAAGCTCGCCTCGGTGAGCGCCGACCCCACCGGACCGAGCGCCCAGCGGCCATCGCCGAAGAGCAGCAGCGCGCGGTCGGCGAAGCGCGCCGCGAGAGTGGGATCATGGAGCGTGCTGATCACGGTGCGTCCCTCGTCGGCGAGCCGGCGGAAGAGGCCGAGCACCGCGAGCTGATGGTGCGGATCGAGGTGGTTGGTCGGCTCATCGAGGAGGAAGACTCCGGGCTCCTGGGCGAGGAGCGCCGCGACCGCGAGGCGGCGCTGCTCTCCGCCCGAGAGAGTGTCGGTGCGCCGTGCGGCGAAATTCCCGAGGTCCACGGCCGCGAGCGCCGCCCGCGCCACGCGCTCATCCTCGGCCGTCTCCCACTGCCAGAGCTTGAGGTGCGGATGGCGGCCGATCAGCACGGTCTCGATCGCGGTGGTGACGAACGCATCCTCGAGGTCCTGTGGCAGGAGCCCGAGGCGCAGCGCCACCGAGCGCCGCCTGAATTCACCGAGCGGCGCGCCATCGAGCCGCACCTCACCGCCGTCCGCGTGGCGCAGACCCGCGAGCGTGTGCAGGGTGAGGGTCTTGCCCGAGCCGTTGCGGCCGAGGATCGCCACCACCTCGCCCGGAGCGAACCGCACGCTCAGCTCGCTCACCAGCTCGCGCGCGCCGGCGCGCACCGTGAGGCGCGCCGCTGCGAGTCCCGGAGCGGCCCTGGAGTCCAGCGCCGCGTTCACGGGCGAGTCCAATGGATTTCGAGCGCGGTCGAGGGTCCCACGACCACGTCGCGCAACCCCTGCGGCATCTCGAACTCCCGCGCCGACAGCGCACGGCGGCCGGCCATGATCTCCGCCTGAGTCTGAGGGTAGAGCGGCTGACGCTCGGGATCTGCGAAGCCAGCGGGATAGAGCGGCTCGCCCGAGCCCGGCGCGTACTTGTCGCTCGCGCCGAGGGTGTGCATCAGCTCGTGCGCGATCACGATGTTGTTGCTGCCGGCCATGGCCGGTTGCGCGAACGCGTGCACCACGCCGACCAGGCCCTTCTGCAGGCCGTGCGAGTCCGGGACCGTATCGAGGGTCGAGGGGTCGTGATAGAGCACGAAGATGCGGATGCGCGGCGGCGCGCGTCCCGACACCTTGGTGGCGTGGGCCGCGAACCAGCGGAGCTTCAGGCTCCACCACGCGACCCCGAAGGGTCCCGCCTCCGGCGCCAGCGCCGGCGGCAGCTCCGAGCCCTGCGGGTAAAGCTCCACGTGCACCGGTTGCTCCATGCTCACCGCGTAGCGGTGGGCCTCGCGCGCGAAGAAACCCTCGATGCCGGCGAAGTCCTTCACCGTGAGTCCGTCGATGTAACGTTGCGCGCTCGGCGTGCCGTCGCCGTTGAGAGGGTAGAGGCCTACCCAGAGCGTTTCCTTCCAGCTCTGCGTCGCGACGCGGTCGAGCCACGCGTGAATCGCGACGCCGGCGAGCACCAGCAGCAGGAAGAGGATGCGGATGTTCTTCCACATGGGGCTGTCAGCTCGTGGCGGCAGTGCCCACGGGGTAAGCGCGCCGGTCTTAAGGCTGCAGGCGCGTGGCCGACCAGGTTCCCGGCCTGAACGATCCGCCCGGCAGCGGCATGAGGCTGCGTCTCCAGAGGGCGCGGTCGTGAACGCGCGCCTCGCCCTCCACCCACAGCTCCACCGCATCGGCCCACAGCCGATAGCCGCCCCAGTGGAGCGGCCTGGGGATGTTGGCGCGCACGCTGTCAGGGGCGCCGGGGCTGCCGGGCACGGGCACGCCGAAGCGCTTCGCCTCGCCGCTCACCGCCTCGAGGAGCGCCGCGCGGGAGGCGATCGGCTCGCTCTGCTCGCTCGCCCAGGCGCCCACGCGACTCTGCCAGGGGCGGGAAGCGAAGTAGGCATCGCTGTCGGAGGCGGGCGCCGGCACGATCTCGCCCTCGATGCGCACCTGGCGGTGCAGCGCGTCCCAGTGCATGACCGCCGCGGCGCGCGGATTGTCCTGCAGCTGCCGCCCCTTGCTCGAAAGGTAGTTCGTGTAGAACACGACGTAGCCCGGCTTCGGCGCGATCTCCTTGCAGAGCACGACACGCGCGGAAGGGCGGCCGTCGCGGCGGCTCGTCGCGAGCACCATGGAGTTCGCATTCGGCTGCACCCGCGCCGCCCAGGCCTCGTCGAGCCAGCGCGCGACCACCTCGAGCGGCTCGGGCGGCAGGGGATCGGGGAGGAGCTCGCGGTGCTCGTGCATGAGGGGCAATGTTAGAGCGTTTTGGGTATCGGTGCCGGGACGCAAGCCCTTGCACCCCCCGCTGCGCCCCGATAGAAAGGAATCAGATTCCTCGAGGAGCCGAGGCCGCCATGACGCCCGAAGCCGAGAACGTGACGCTGGAGGACCTGCGCCGGCGCCTGACCGACATCGACCGCCAGCTGATCGCGCTCGTCGCCGAGCGCAAGGCGGTGAGCGAGGAAGTGGCGCGCGTCAAGCGCGCCACGGGTAAGCCGACGCGCGACTACGGGCGCGAGCGCGAGGTGATCCTCGGCGCACGCGAGGCGGCCGCCGAGCGCGGCGTGTCGCCGGCGCTGGCCGAGGAGCTGCTGCGCCTCCTCATCCGCTCCTCACTCACCACGCAGGAGCAGGCGAGCGTGGTCGCGCGCGGCACGGGCAGCGGTCGCCGTGCGCTCGTCATCGGCGGCGCAGGCAAGATGGGCAGCTGGTTCGTGAGCTTTCTCGCCTCACAAGGGTTCACGGTCGAGGTGGCGGACCCCGCCGCGGCCCCGGAGGGGGTGGCCCGGGTCGCGGACTGGCGCAGTACCGATCTCAAGCACGACTACATCCTGCTCGCCACCCCGCTCGGCATCACCGACGCGATCCTCCGGGACCTCGCGCTGCGGCGGCCGCCGGGGGTTATCTTCGACGTGGGATCGCTGAAGTCGCCGCTGCGCGCCGGGCTCATGGCGCTGAGATCGCACGGCTGCAAGGTGACCTCGGTGCACCCGATGTTCGGGCCCGACACGGAGTTGCTCTCCGGCCGGCACGTGGTGTTCGTGGACCTGGGCAACGCCCCCGCGCTCGCCGCCGCGCGCGAGCTGTTCGCACCCACCATGGCCGAGCAGGTGGTGATGAGTCTCGACGACCACGACCGGTTGATCGCCTACGTGCTCGGCCTCTCGCACGCGCTCAACATCGCCTTCTTCACCGCGCTCGCCGAGAGCGGTGAGGCCGCCCCAAAGCTGGCGCAGATGTCAAGCACCACTTTCGATGCGCAGCTCGACGTCGCGAGCCGCGTCGCCCAGGAGAGTCCGGAGCTGTATTATGAAATACAGAGCCTCAACGACTACGGCGCAGAGTCCCTCGAGGCCCTCTCCCAGGCGGTCGAGCGGCTGCGGGCCGCGGTGTTGTCCCAGGACCACGAAGCATTCGTTGCTTTGATGCGCCGCGGGCGCGATTATCTCGACGACCGGCGCAGTCAGGCAGAACGCCGCGCTTGAGGACCCGGAAGGATTTTCGCCGCATGCGCCGACCGCATCCCGGGCCGCTGGCCGATGACGCGCGCGCCGCCCAGGGCCCCGAGGCGGTGGAACAGGAAATTCGCCTGCTCCAGGCGCGGCTCGCCGCGCTCACCGAGCAGGTGAGCCGCAACGACTCGCTGCTTCGCAAGACCCAGGAGCGCGAGCTCGAGCTGCTGCGAGCCGGATCGCTCGCGCAGCTCTTCGAGCGCCTCATCGTCGGCCTGCGCACGTCCTATCAGCTCGATGAGGTCGGGCTGATCCTGCACGACCCGCAGCACGAGATCCGGCACCTGATCGCCGGGGACGACCTGGCGCCCGCGGAGCTGCAGGGCGTGAGCTTCGTCGATGCGCTCACGACGGTCGCTCCGCAGCTCGTCAACCTGGAGCGCCCGTGGCTCGGGCCCTTCCACAAGGCCGACCACGAGCTGCTGCTGCCCGGCACCGCGAGCCCCGGCAGTCTCGCGCTGATTCCGCTGCGGCGTAACGAACAGCTCGACGGGGTGCTGGTGTTCTCGAGCGCCGACCCGTTCCGTTTCACGCAGGAGCTGGCGAGCGATTTCCTGGCGCACCTCGGGCTCGTCGCGGCGCTGTGCATCGAGAACGCGGTCAACCGCGCGCGGCTGCTGCGCAGCGGCCTCACCGATTTTCTCACCGGCTTTCACAACCGACGCTACCTGCACGCGCGGCTGCGCGAGGAGCTGGCGCGCGCGCAGCGCGCCCGGCATTCGCTGGTGTGCCTGATGATCGACGTCGATCACTTCAAGCGCATCAACGACCAGTACGGGCATCTCGCCGGGGATGCGGTGCTGCGCGAGGTGGCGCAGCGGATCGACGCCGAGATGCGCATCAGCGACACCGGCGCGCGCTTCGGCGGCGACGAGTTCGCCCTCGTGCTCACCGAGGCGGCGATCACCGACGGCGAGAAGGTGGCGGGGCGTGTGCTGCAGGCGGTGCGCAGCGTGCCCGTCGCGATCGGCAAGTCGGCAACGGAGACCGTGACGCTGTCGATCGGGGTGGCGGCCGCGGCGCCCGGGCCGGGTATGCGCGATTACAAGGTGCTGGCGGAACGGTTGATGGCGGAGGCCGACGCGGCGCTCTACCGGGCGAAGAGCGCCGGGCGCAACCGCATCGCGACGTCGCCGAACGTGGTCACGTAGGACTGATTCACGTGATCGCGCTGCTCCTCGCCTGCGCTTTCTTTCTCCTGATCCATTTCGGCGTCTCGGGGACGCGGCTGCGGGACGCGCTGGTGGCGGGCCTCGGCGAGGGACCCTACCGCGGCGTGTTCTCGCTGGCCTCCCTCGTCGGCCTCCTGTGGATGATCCGCGCCTATTCGCACGCACCGGTCATCGAGCTGTGGGGCAAGCTCCCACGCCTCCGCCCCGTGGCTCTTACGGTGGTATTTGTCGGCGTCCTGTTCGTCGTGGTGGGGCTCGCCTCGGCCAACCCGACGAGCGTCGGCATGGAGGGGCGGCTCGCGCGGGGAGCCGAGGGCGTACGCGGCATCACGCGCATCACGCGCCACCCCTTCCTCTGGGGCGTGAGTCTCTGGGCGCTCGTGCATCTCACCGTGAACGGGGATCTCGCCGCGCTCGTTCTCTTCGGCTCACTGCTGCTGCTCGCGCTCGCCGGCACCACGGTGATCGATGCGAAGCTCCGCCGCCGCCTGGGCGAGCGCTGGCAGGCATTCGCCGCGAGCACCTCGAACGTGCCGTTCGCCGCGATCGCCGCCGGGCGAAACCGACTGGGCCCGGCGCTGCGCGAGATCGGCCTCGTGCGAGGCGCCATCGCCATCGCGGTCTACGTGCTGATCTTCGCGCTCCACGGGCGAGTCATCGGAGTGCCGCTGACTTGAGTCCAGCAGCGCGGCCGCACACGGCCGGGGGCCAGCTCGCTCTCGCCTATCGGCCGCGGCTCCGCAGCAGCGCCACGAAGAGCGGGGCTCCCACCAGCGCCATGATCGCGCCCACCGGCAGCTGGCGCGGGCTCGCAATGGTGCGCGCCACGAGATCCGCCGCCGCGAGCAGCATCCCGCCGGCCAGCGCCGCGGCGGGCGCAACGATACGGTGATCGCTGGTGCGCAACGTGAGGCGCACGGCATGCGGGGTGATGAGTCCCACGAAGCCGACGGTGCCGGCGCTCACCACGGCGAGCGCGGTGAGCGTCGCGCAGGCGACGAACAGCAGCGTCCGCCAGGCTTCGAGCGCGAGCCCCACGGTGCGCGCGCGCAGCTCGCCGGCTGCGAGCACGTTGAGGGGACGGGCGACGACGACCGCAAGCGCCACGGCGAGAGCCGCGGCGCCGGCGCTGAGGGCGGGGCTCACCGCCCACTCGAGGTCCCCCGCGAGCCAGAACACCATGCCGCGCACTCTCGAGGTGTCCGCGAGCGCGAGCAGCACGCTCACCAGCGCGCCGCAGGCGCTGGCGAGCACCACGCCGGTGAGCAGCAGGCGCGGTGTGCCGCCGCCGCGCGCGAGCACGTACACCGTGCCGACGGCGGCGAGGGCTCCCGCGACCGCGGCCGACTGCACGAGGAGCGCCGCAGCACCGGCGATCATGGCGAGGAGCGCGCCGACGGCGGCGCCACCCGAGACCCCCAGCACATAAGGGTCGGCGAGGGGATTGCGGAACAGGGCCTGCAGCAGCACCCCGGAGAGCGCCAGCAGACTCCCGACGCCGAAAGCCGCGAGCACGCGTGGCAGGCGCACGCCCAGGAGGACACTGCGGGTCGCCGCATCGCCCGAGCCGCCGAGCGCCTCGAGCGCCCGGCGCACGCCGATGCCTGAGCTGCCGATGAGAAGCGCGGCGAGAAACACCACCGCGGCGAGCGCGGCGAGGACCAGGAGACTGCGCAGGGACGCCCGTTCAGCGCTCTTCATAGGTCTGCCGTCGCGCCTCACACCGGTCCTGACTCACGGGGGTGTTAGCGTCCTGGAATTTGTTGGAAAACGCCACCCTTCCGCGGCGCGTTGGCATCCCGGGACGGCCGCGCGGCGCGAAACTCACGGCGGCACGCTCCGGTGTGGCAGACTCTCACCTCCTCCATGAGCGACCTCATCGATTCGGATGGTTTTCGCACCAATGTGGCCGTCGTGCTGATGCGCGCCGACGAGGTCTTTCTCGGGCGCCGCACCGGCGGGCGCGGTTGGCAGTTCCCGCAGGGCGGGGTGCGAGTCGGGGAGACGCCCGAGCAGGCCCTCTACCGCGAGCTCGATGAGGAGATCGGGGTCGCCGGCTCGAGCCTCGAGCTCATCGGCCAGACGGCCGGGTGGTTGCGGTACCGCCTGCCGCCGCGCTACATCCGCCGCAATCAGCGCCCGGTGTGCATCGGGCAGAAGCAGCGCTGGTTCCTGCTGCGCCCGAAACGGGGCGACGTCACGTTCGATTTCGGCCGCACCAGCGAGCCGGAATTCGACCAGTGGCGCTGGGCGCCGTACTGGGAGCCGGTGCGCGAAGTCATCTACTTCAAGCGGCCCGTGTACGCGCGCGCGCTCGAGGAGCTTAGCTCCCTCGCCTTCCCGCAGGGGCCGCCCGCCTTACCTCCCTGGTGGAGGGAGGTGACCGCCCGCCGTGGCCACCGCACCGCCCCGGCGCCGGCGCACTGAGGGAGCGACTTGGGGCGGCTCGCCGGCATGCTCGGCAGGGAGAGCGGAGCGCCACGCGTCGTGCGCTCGGCCCGATCCGCAGTGCGTGCGGCGCTCATCGTCGCCGGGGTGCTGCTCGGCGTGTTTGCCCTCTACGTCGTGTACGAGCTCGGCCGCTACAACGCAGGCTACGACCGTCAGGCCGTGGCGCAGCAGCGCACCGAGCTCGAGGTGGGCATCGAGCACCTGGAGAGGGCCAACCGCGAGCTGCGCACCCGCCTCGCGGAATCGGACACCGTCGGCGCCGGCCGCGCGCGCGAGCAGGCGGAGACGGCGCGCACCATCGGCGATCTTCAGGCGCAGGTGGCGCGCCAGTCTCAGGAGCTGGCGTTCTACCGGGGCGTCGTGGCGCAGGGCGCCGCGAGCCTGGGCGTCAAGATCGAGCAGCTGCGCATCACCGCCGGTCAGCCGCCCGGGACCTATGTCGTGCACATGTCGCTCGTGCGGTCGGGGCGCGCAGATGCGCCGGCGACCGGGACCGTGCAGTTGAGCCTCGACGGCTCGGCGGCCGAGGGCGCACGCACCCTCGATCTGGCGGCGCTCACCGCCGGACGGCAGCGCGAGCTGCGCTACAACTTCCGCTACCTCCAGACCTTCGACCAGCAGCTCACCGTGCCGCCGACCTTCAAGCCCGAGCGGCTCAACGTCGAAGTCAGCTCCGGCCGGCGCGATGTGGCGCCGCTGTCGCAGACTTTCGTGTGGAGTGTCGAGGCGTCTCCTTAGAGCGCCGCGAGGCTCAAAGGGCCCGATCGGAGGACTGATGTTCACCCGCGATTCCAAACCGCCACGCATCGACACCCTGATCGGCAAGGCCGCGCGCGTGCACGGCGATATCGAGTTCCAGGGCGGGCTGCACCTCGACGGTCATATCTCCGGCGGGGTGCGCGCCGTCGAGGCGCCCGACGCCACGCTCTCGGTGAGCGCGACCGGCTCCATCGAGGGCCCGGTGGACGTGGCGAACGTGGTCCTCGAGGGCACGGTCAAAGGCGACATCCACGCCACGGAGCGCGTGGTCCTGGGCCCGACCGCGCGCGTCGAGGGCAACGTGTACTATGGGGTCATTGAAATGACCCTGGGCGCCCAGATCATGGGAAAGCTGGTGCGGTTGGCGCCCAAGGTGTGAACCCCGGCTTTGACCGCGCCCGGGACGGGTTCTAGACTGCCATCCTGTAAGGAGATTATGAGCACGACCGAGGCACTGCAGGAGGCTCCTGCGCTCAGTTTCACCGACGCCGCGGCGCGCAAGGTCGGGGACCTCATCCGTGGCGAGGGAAACCCGAAGCTCATGCTGCGGGTATTCGTGCAGGGCGGCGGCTGCTCGGGGCTGCAGTACGGCTTCGAGTTCGACGAGCAGATCCAGGACGGCGATACCTGCATCGAGAACCTGGGGGTCAAGCTGCTGGTCGACCCCATGAGCGTTCAGTACCTCACCGGCGCCGAGATCGACTACCGCGAGGGGCTCGACGGCGCACAGTTCGTGATCCGCAATCCGAACGCAGCCACCACCTGTGGCTGCGGCTCGTCCTTCTCCGCCTGACGCAACGGCCTTGAAGCGTGGCTTCGGGCCTGACCGCAAGACTCGCTGAAGCCCGAGACTTCGTACGCGCCGCCCTCCGCCCCGTCCCCGAGGTGCTCGCGGCGGTGGACTTAGGTTCCAACAGCTTTCACATGGTGGTGGCCCGTCACTCGCACGGCCAGCTGACCATCATCGATCGGCTGCGCGAGATGGTGCGGCTCGCGGCCGGGGTAGCCGAGAACGGCCGCATCGATAAGGAAGTCGCGGCACGGGCGCTTGCCTGTCTCGAGCGCTTCGGCCAGCGGCTGCGCGACATGCGCGCCGACAGTGTGCGCGCCGTGGGGACGAACGCGCTGCGCCTCGCGCACCGCAAGCAGGCCTTCCTCGAGCGTGCCCGCGAGGCGCTCGGGCATCCGATCGAGATCATCGCCGGCATGGAGGAGGCGCGGCTCGTCTACTCGGGCGTCGCGCACACCATGCCTAGCGAGCCCGGGAAGCGCCTGGTGGTGGACATCGGCGGGGGCAGCACCGAGCTCATCATCGGCGAGGGGCTGACGCCGCTCGACATGGAGAGCCTGCAGATGGGATGCGTCGCCTTGAGCGAGCGCTTCTTCCGCGACGGCAAGATCTCCGCCAAGCGCATGGAGCGCGCGCGCCTCGCGGCGCGTCTCGAGCTCGAGCCGGTGCAGGCGGCATTCCGCCGCCGCGGCTGGGACGCCTGCGCGGGCAGCTCCGGCACGGTGCGCGCGATCGGCGACTCGATCCGCGCGCTCGATCCTCAGGCGCTCTCCATCACGCCCGCGGGAATCAACCGCGCCATCGAGTACTCGATCGATGCCGGCCACACGCGCGAGCTCAAGCTCGAGCCGATCACCGAGGATCGCCGCCCCGTGTTTCCCGGGGGACTCGCGATTCTCGCCGAAGTGTTCAGCGTGCTCGACATCAAGGACATGCGGATCGCCGAAGGCGCGATGCGCGAAGGCCTGCTGTACGACATGCTCGGCCGCTACCAGCGCGAAGATGCGCGCGAGCTCACGGTACGCGCGATGCAGCAGCGCTATCACGTCGACCTCGAGCAGGCCGAGCGCGTCGAATCGACCGTGCGCAACTTCCTCGAGCAGACGCGCGAGGCGTGGCGACTCGATGAGCCGCTGGCGCACCTGGCGCTCGAGTGGGCCGCGCGACTGCACGAGATCGGGCTCGACGTCTCCCACAGCGGCTATCACCGCCACGGCGCGTACCTCCTCGAGAACGGCGATATGCCGGGCTTCCCGCGCGAGGAGCAGCGGCTGCTGGCGCGCCTCGTGGGAGCGCATCGGCGGAAGCTCAGCCTCCAGGGGGTGGAGGAGCTCGTGCCGCCCTGGGATCGCAACGCGCTTTACCTGATCGTGCTGCTGCGCCTCGCGGTGCTGCTGCATCGCGGCCGCAGCAGCACCGCGCTGCCGCCGATCGAGCTGTCGGCCACTCCGCGCTCGCTCGAAGTGCGCTTTCCTGCGGGGTGGCTCGATGACCACCCGCTCAGCTCGGCGGATCTGCAGCTGGAAGTGGATTATCTGCGCGCCAGCGGCTTTCGCCTCCGGGTGTTCAGCGCGCGCTGAGCGATCGTCGTAGCGCGGTGAGCGAGCCTGTACTCACACATAAGACGCTCGTAAGTCGCCCCTAACACGCTCGGGTCATAGACTCGCGTTCCCGCGTCCCCGGGACGGTGCAAATGAGAAGCCGTTCGCGGCATTAGCACCGGCTTAGGCGCGAGAGTGCCCCGAGCCGGCAGGCCGGCCGAGGCGACTCCTCATGTTTGATCTCGTATTCAGCACCCTCACCGCTCTGAACCAGGTGGCCACCTTTGTGGGAGCGCTCGTCTTCTGGGGCCTGGGTGGGCTCCTGGTCGGCAACGCCATTTATTGGCGACGGCACGCGGTGCGCGTGCAAGGCGAGGTGATTGGAGTACGCCGCAACGGCAACTGCCTGAACTCGGTGTATCGCTACGTCTCGCCGTCGGGCGAGACCCTCGAGGCAACCTCGCTGGAAGGATCGAGCAGCGTGCGTGGCAAGGAGACCGGCGCGACGGTGCCGCTCTGGGTGATCCCGGAGAAGCCGAACGAGGTTCAGGAGGCCGCTAACCACGTCTTCACGCTCGTCGGCGTTCTGCTGCTCGGTGCGGGCGTTGCGCTCTTCTGGGTCGGGGTGACGGCGTGGCGCACCGGACCGATGACGTGGGTGGTCGCATCACTGGCCGTCGTGCATCTGCTGCAGAAAGTGCGCGGCATCATCGCGCCGAAGGACAAGGCCCTGCCCCGGCCGCTCTGGCGCGAGCTGCTCGCGCAAATGAGGGATGCCGGAGCCCAGGCCCGAAACGCCCAACCGGTCCAGCGACTGGAAGAGCTCACCACACTCCCGGAATATCGCGACAAGGAGATCCGTCAGCGGGCGCAGCTCAGGCGCCTGGCGCCCTTTCTGGTGCTGGCCGGCATCGGGTTGCTGGCGCTCGGCGTGCACCAGAGCCGGCTGCTCATGCGCCTGCAATCTACCGGAGTCCGAACGCCGGGTATCGTCACGTCCCTCGTCTCCTCGAGCGACAGCCACGGCGGGGTTACCTACCATCCGATCGTGGCCTACACCGACGGCCACGGCCGCAAGGTGGCCTTCAGGGACTCCGTCGGGACGAATCCGCCGATGTATCGCGCCGGCCAGGCGGTCACCGTGCTCTACGCGCCTGACGAGGAGGCCCGGGCCGTCGTCGACCGCGGCCTGTGGAACTGGCTGCCGTCGGTGATTCTGTATGTGCTGGGGGGCGCAGCATTCGCGGGCGGCCTGGCTGGGCTCCGAAGCCGCGGTGCCGAGGTTCCGCTGGCAGCTCAGGGCTGAGGCTCGCTGACCGGCATCTCGGGAATCGTGGCCGTGACCGGTCCCGCCGCGTACGCGGCGAGGAGCTCGGCCTGCGCATTCACCGAAGAATCGCGGCCGCGGCTGATGCGCTCGTAGCGGCCGTCGGGCCTGAGCTCCCACGCCTGAGAGTTGTCCCGGAGACACCAGTCGAGATCGCGCAGGATGCGCTCGGCGTGGCCCTCGCGGCGGATCGGGAAGGCGACCTCCACGCGGCGGAAGAAGTTGCGCTCCATCCAGTCGGCGCTCGCGCAGAACATGTCCGGCTCGCCGCCGTTCTCGAAGTAGAACACCCGCGAGTGCTCGAGGAAGCGCCCGACGATCGAGCGCACCGAGATGTTCTCCGATACGCCGGGCAGGCCCGGGCGCAGCGCGCACACCCCGCGCACGATCAGCTCGATCTTCACGCCGGCGCGCGAGGCGCGGTACAGCGCCTCGATCGACTGGGGATCGACCAGCGCGTTCATCTTGGCGATGACCCGCGCCGGGCGCCCCGCGCGCGCGTGCTCCGCCTCGCGCGCGAGCTTCTGGAGCACCATCTCGTGCATGCCGAACGGGGACTGCGTGAGGCGCTTGAGCTGCGGGGTCTGGGTGAGGCTCGTGAGCTGCAGGAACAGCTCGTGCACGTCCTGGCCGATCTCGTCGTCGCAGGTGAAGAGGCCGTAGTCGGTGTAGTGGCGTGCGGTGCGCGGGTGGTAGTTGCCGGTGCCGAGGTGGCAGTAGCGGCGGATGCCGCCAGCCTCGCGGCGTACGATGAGCGTGAGCTTCGCGTGGGTCTTGTAGCCCACCACGCCGTACATGACGTGCGCGCCCGCCTCCTGCAGCCGGTTGGACAGCTCGATGTTGGCCTCCTCGTCGAAGCGCGCGCGCAGCTCGACGATCACCGTGACGTCCTTGCCGGCATTCGCGGCCGCGACCAGCGCATCGACCAGCGGCGAGTCGTGGCCGGCGCGGTAGAGGGTCTGCTTGATCGCCAGCACCTGCGGGTCGGCCGCCGCCTGGCGCAGGAAATCCATCACAGGCACGAAGCTCTGGTATGGGTGGTGCAGCAGCACGTCCTTCTGACGGATGACGGCGAAGAGATCGGTGGCGCCCACGAGGCGCTTCGGCGTCCCGGGCGTGAAGATCGGGTACTTGAGGTCCGGCCGCTGCACCAGGTCGTACACCGCCGACAGGCGGTTGAGGTTGACGGGACCCTCGACGGGGTAGGTGTCGAGGCCGTTGGAGGCGAACTGCGCCTGCAGGAACTTCACCATGTCCTCGGGACAGTCGCCGGAAGTCTCCAGCCGCACGGCCGCGCCGTAGCGGCGGTGCACGAGCTCGCCCTCGAGCGCGCGCCTCAAGTCGTCGATCTCCTCCTCGTCGACGAACAGGTCGCTGTTGCGGGTGACGCGGAACTGGTAGCAGCCGATCACCTTGATGCCGGTGAACAGCTTGTGCACGAACGCCTGGACGATCGAGGAGAGCAGCACGCAGTCGCGGCTCGGGCCCTCTGCGGGCAACGGCACCACGCGCGGGAGCGAGCGCGGCGCCTGCACGATGGCGAGCTCGCTGTCGCGGTCGAACGCATCCTTGCCCTCGAGCCGCACGATGAAGTTCAGGCTCTTGTTCTGGATGCGTGGGAAGGGCCGCGCGGGATCGAGCCCGAGGGGGGAGAGCACCGGCTCCACCTCGCGTTCGAAGTAGTCCTCGAGCCAGAGCGTCTGCCGCGGAGTCCATTCGCCGGGCCCGAGCAAGGGCACGCCTTCTGCGGCGAGCGCCGGCAGCAGGAGGCTGTTGAGGCAGCGGTACTGGTCGGCCACCAGACGCGTCGCCCGATCGTGGATCGCGGCGAGCTGCTCGGGGATCGACATCCCATCGGGCGCCAGCTGGCCGCCGAGCTCCTGCAGCTGCTTGAGCCCGGCGACGCGAATCTCGAAGAACTCATCGAGATTGCTGCAGGCGATGCACAGGAACCGGAGCCGCTCGAGCAGCGGCACCGACTCATCGAACGCCTGGTCGAGCACCCGCTGATTGAACTCGAGAAACGACAGCTCGCGATTGATGTAGTGCTGGGGTGCCTTGAGATCCGGCGAATCCATCGAGTGCTCACCCCGGGCAGCCGCGCCGCAGGCGGCCGAGCGCTCAAGCATACCAGCGGCTCGCGAGGGGACGGTGAAGAAGCGACTAGCGGGGTGCGCCCGGCGGGACTCAGGGGTCCCTCAGCGCGAGACCAGCATCGGCCCCGGCGGGTAGTCGAGCGAGGCGAGCCGCGGCGCGGAGCGGGCGAGGAAGTCCTCGCGCCAGCGGGCGTCGATCGGGCCGGCGCCCGGCAGCATTACGGTCTGGGGATTCCTGAACACCCCGTTGACACGGTATTCGTAGTGCAGGTGCGGCCCCGTGGCGAGCCCAGTCATGCCGACGTAGGCAATGACCGCTCCCTGCGTCACGTGCTCGCCGACGCGCGTACCGTGCGCGAAGCGCGACAGGTGTCCGTAGACGGTCACGATGCTGCGGGTGTGCTCGATCTCGACCACGTTGCCGTAGCCGCCGCGGCGTCCGGCGAAGCGGATGCGCCCCTCACCCGCGGCGCGCACCGGGGTGCCGACGGGCGCGGCGTAGTCGACGCCCTGGTGGGCGCGGATACGGTGCAGGAGCGGGTGCCAGCGGGCCGAGGTGAAGCGGGAGCTCACACGCGTGAATTCCACGGGCGTGCGCAGGAACTCGCGCTGCAGGCTCGTGCCGCCCGGAGTGTAGTAGCGCGCGACGCCTTGCGGGTCGGTGTAGCGGACGGCACGGAACGCGCGCCCCTGGTTGACGAACGCGGCCGCCTCGATCGGACCGTCCTTGAGGTAGGTGCCGTCGCGCCAGATCTCATCCCAGGTGACGACGAAGGCATCCCCGGACCTCACGTCGAGCGCGAAGTCGATGTCCCAGCCGAAGATGTCCGCCAGCGCGACCGCGATCTGATCGCGCGCGCCGGCGGCCTCGACAGCCTCGAAGAGCGAGTGATCGATGACTCCACGCACGGTGCGGCTGCGCGTCTCGAGCGTGTCCTGCAGCACGTCCGCCTTGAGGCCCGTCGGGTCGCGCGACACCTTGAGTGTGTGGCTCTCGTTGAGGCGGCGCTCGAGCCCGAGGAACTCGCCGTCATGGTGCTTGAAGCGCAGCCGCTCGCCGGGACGGAGACTGTCGAGCATCGCGTGCAGCCCCGGCACTGCGCGGAGCGTCGCGAGGTCCGCGAGGTTGAGCTTGAGGCGCCTGAAGATTCGGTCGAGCGTGTCGTTGCGGGTGACGGTCACGTCGATGGTCGAGAGCGCCAGGCGCGCCTCGGCGAGCGTGGGCACGACGGAGAGCTGCACCGGGGCGGAAGCGCTGCGCGCGACCGCGGCGGGCGGCTGCGCGCCCGGCGTCGCTGCGAGGGTGCCCGTGGCGGCCGGCACCGCGATGGCGCTCGGCGGGGCTGGCG
>Ga0209808_1000285_pt1:0-2500 | contig 25833 bp, 22 predicted proteins | sample GraSoiAngelo_157_FD_186171 | JGI IMG/M metagenome (GOLD analysis project Ga0209808, IMG submission 186171) | Grasslands soil microbial communities from the Angelo Coastal Reserve, California, USA - 14_1009_16_20cm (SPAdes) (version 2) | ecosystem: Environmental > Terrestrial > Soil >... | reverse complement strand
CCGAGTCTTAAACGGGCGTCACAGTCGCTGGGAATAGACCCGAAGCCAGTCGATCTATCCATGACCAGGATGAAGACCAGGTAACACTGGTTGGAGGTCCGAACGAACCACTGTTGCAATAGTGCGTCGATGAGTTGTGGATAGGAGTGAAAGGCTAATCAAGGCTGGCGATAGCTGGTTCTCCCCGAAAGCTATTTAGGTAGTGCCTCGAGTGAACACTCAGGGGGGTAGAGCACTGTTTGGAGAAGGGGGCCATCACGGCCTACCAACTCCATGCAAACTCCGAATACCCTGAAGTGATACTCGGGAGACACACAGCGGGTGCTAACGTCCGTTGTGAAAAGGGCAACAACCCAGACCATCAGCTAAGGTCCCAAAGTTTCGGCTAAGTGGTAAACGATGTGAGAAGGCATAGACAGCCAGGAGGTTGGCTTAGAAGCAGCCATCCTTTAAAGAAAGCGTAATAGCTCACTGGTCTAGTCGGCTTGCGCGGAAGATTTAACGGGGCTAAGCCGAGCACCGAAGCTATGGGTGTGCGAGACCTTCGGGTCCTGCACGCGGTAGGGGAGCGTTCTCTAAGCCTGCGAAGGTGTGCTGCGAGGCATGCTGGAGGTATGAGAAGTGCGAATGCTGACATGAGTAACGTTAAAGCGGGTGAAAAACCCGCTCGCCGAAAACCCAAGGTTTCCTGAGCCACGTTAATCGGCTGAGGGTGAGTCGGTTCCTAAGGCGAGACCGAAAGGTGTAGTCGATGGAAAGCAGGTTAACATTCCTGCACCGATGCCAACTGCGATGGGGTGACGGAGAAGGCTAGATCAGCGGCAGCAGTGCCGTTCAAGGCCGTAGGTGGATCTTCCTGGAAAATCCGGAGGGTCATTCAACACCGAGAACTGAGTACGAGGGGACTTCGGTCCTCGAAGTGATCGACGCCACGCTTCCGGGAAAAGCCTCTAAGCTTCAGGTTGGCATTGACCGTACCGTAAACCGACACTGGTGGGTGAGGAGATAATCTCCTAAGGCGCTTGAGAGAACTCGGGTTAAGGAACTCTGCAAGTTGATACCGTAACTTCGGGAGAAGGTATGCCTCCTGCGGTGAGTGGACTTGCTCCACGAGCTGCAGAAGGTCACAGGTAATCGGGGGCTGCGACTGTTTACCAAAAACACAGGACTCTGCTAACACGTAAGTGGATGTATAGGGTCTGACGCCTGCCCGGTGCCGGAAGGTTAATTGATGGGGTCAGCCGCAAGGCGAAGCTCCTGATCGAAGCCCCGGTAAACGGCGGCCGTAACTATAGAAGTAGCAACCTCTGCGCAGAGTTCAGACCGAAATTGTAGTTACGTAAATAAACCTGGCCATATGCTGGAAACTCCGAGAATCCTTCAGTACTCGCGGCAGCCGCTGCAGTGAAAATCTGTAAGGTGCGGACAATCAGCAGGAAAGGCTCTTAGCGTGCTAGACGTTTCGCAGGTCCCGCAACGGATTGGTCACTACCTCGCTGGATTCACCGATGGTGAAGGCAGCTTCAACGTGTCCTTTCGCAAGCGCGGTGACTACGCGATGCCCTGGAAAGTGTCTTTGTGCTTCAACGTGTCCCAGCGAGAAAGGATCGTTCTGACCCTGTTCGAGCAGCACTTGAAGTGCGGAACGATGCGATCACGGGCTGACGGCGTCTGGTACTACGAAGTCAATAATTTCACCGCAATCATCGAGAACGTGATTCCGTTCTTTGATCGATTCGGCTTTCTATCGGTGAAGAAGCAACGCGATTTTGCGAAGTTCAAGCAGATCGCGCGGCTGATTCAGGAAGGCCGGCATCTATCGAGGGAGGGTATCGAAGAGATTCTCGAGATACGTCGAGATATGAACGACGGTGGTGCGATGCGACGGAAGTATTCGGATGACTCGATCCTGGAGTCGTTCGAGGTAAGAGAATCCTCAGAGACTGCACGCCAGGCCCCAGATGTTCTCAATCTGGCGGATGATACAGTCCGATCTGCATAGCGATATGCAGGAAAGCATTCAGGTCCGAAGCCTGAGTGCTTCGCGAGCGACACGATCCGGTGTCGATCGAAACATCATGAACGGTCCTAAGGTAGGAAAGCTGCCTTAGTAAAATTTGGCTATATGCTGGAATAACTGAGTATCCGGTGGTACCAACACGTTGAAATGACTTGTTGGTGACAATCTATCCGGTGCAGTCAATCAGCAGGAAAGGCCGATCGTCCGATCGGAATCCTCAGAGACTACACGCCAGACACCGACTCAAAATCGGTGAAGATATAGTCCGATCTGCATGGCGACATGCAGGATGAGTTGTGAGCTCATCTTGATTCGAAGGAAGAAAGTCCTTATGAATCAATAACATATGCTAGAGCGAAATTCCTTGTCGGGTAAGTAACATTGCCCGGGGCGGTGGCAACACCGTTCCATCTAACCGGCTCAAATCGGTGGAACCCACACGACGTTTCATGCAGGGACGTCACGGGCAATACCGAGGGT
>Ga0209808_1000283_pt1 | contig 25869 bp, 28 predicted proteins | sample GraSoiAngelo_157_FD_186171 | JGI IMG/M metagenome (GOLD analysis project Ga0209808, IMG submission 186171) | Grasslands soil microbial communities from the Angelo Coastal Reserve, California, USA - 14_1009_16_20cm (SPAdes) (version 2) | ecosystem: Environmental > Terrestrial > Soil > Grasslands ... | reverse complement strand
ATGATCCCCGGTAGCTCAATGGTAGAGCATTCGGCTGTTAACCGAAGGGTTGCTAGTTCGAATCTAGCCCGGGGAGCCAACCTAATTTTCAATCCCTCAATCAGTTAAGCGACTTTCTCCAGTTTCGATTTTTGCTGTTTTGGTAGCCCAAGTAGCCCAACTGAGCTTTCCAGAGTCGGCAATTTGAATCCGAGGCCAATCTTTTCAGCCCATTCCTTGCGCCATTGGGTGTTCTCAATTAGTTGCTTCGCGTATCGCGTGCCGCCCTACCAATAATTCCGTCTGAGTCGTCAAAAGCTGCTGCGAGAGGGAAGCGAAGAATTCAGATCGACCTGTATGTGGTGATGTTGTTTGATACATGCGCCAGGACCTTGGTCACGGCACCACAAAGCGGAGTTCTCCGCCAAGTTTAAGTGTAGGAGAGAACCGATCCGGGAAGGCTAGGCTGCCCGGCGTTCATATCGGTGATGGAGTCCGCCGACCTGCGGAAGCTCCACCACCTTTCCGAGTTCCGGAGGCTGTACCTTCCGAGGGATCGGAGCATCCTTGTCGAGAGCCAAGTGAGTGCGCGTCCGCTCGTAGTATTCGAAATACGACTTCAAGACGCGACGCAGGCCTGGTTCATTCAGGACGATGACGTGGTCCAAGCACTCGCGGCGAATCGATCCGATCAGTCGCTCGACATAGGGATTTTGCCAAGGCGATCGCGGAGCCGTGAGGACTTCGCGAATGCCCAGCCATCCTGTCGCTTTGTGGAATTCCTCTCCGTAGCACGCGTCGCGATCACGAAGCAGATAGCGAGGCGCACTGTCCCAAGGGAAAGCTTGCAGCAGTTGCCGGGTCGTCCATTCCGCCGTGGGATTCGCAGTTATAGCGAAATGAATAGGACGCCGGCGATCATGTGAGAGAATCACAAAAACAAACAGAAGCCGGAAGGTGATGGTGGGAACCACGAAGAAATCGGCCGAGACCAAGCTTTGCATGTGGTTTATCAGAAAGGTGCGCCAATTCTGCGACGGCGGCTTCCGGTGCCGGACCAGGTATTTGGCCACCGTGGCTTGCGACAATTCGAATCCTAGTTTCAACAGTTCTCCATGAATCCGTGGAGCGCCCCAGCCAGGATTCGCCAAGCTCATCCTACGAATCAGATCGATGACTTCAACCGACACGGACGGTCGTCCTTCCCGATGGCGACTCTTCCACTTCCAGTACAGTCGGAATCCCTTGCGATGCCAGGCGATGACGGTCTCGGGCTTCACGATAAGCAATGCCGATCGCCAGGCGCTCCACAATCGTGCGAGCCATACCCATAGGAATCGATCGGCGCGACTCAAGCGCAGCCGATGGCCACGGCTGGAGCGTTGGAGGACCAAGAGCTGATGTCGGAGGGCAAGAATCTCAGCTTGCAGCGCTGCTCGAGTTTGAAAGGCTTGGCGAGCAGAAGAAAACAGCGAGAGAATAATTGTGAGCATGTCGCCGAAAAGCTACAGCGACGGCTGCCTAAATTCAACCAGTTCAATCAGAACGGAGTTTTTGGTAGAGACAGGCTACAGAACGAATCCTGCCATCAGGTGTCCCTTTCTCAAGTCCTCGGATGAGCCTGACCACCGCGACATCATGTGGACCGACCGCCTGGGTGATCCCACTGGTGTGATGTCATCTCCGGCTTGTCAAAGCCTCTTCGCTTGCATCTACAATGACTTCTTATTACACTTACCAGTAGGAGTAATACCAATGCAGATCACAAGCAAGGGCCAGGTGACGATTCCTCAGGAAGTCCGAAACCGATTGGGTCTATTACCCCATACAGAAGTGGAATTCGAAGTGGCCGGAGACCACGCTCGCATTCGGAAGGCCAGACGCACGGGAGGATCGGGCGTCAGGGGAAAGAATGCGCTCAGAGCGCTTCGCGGTTCGGCGAATACTCGAATGTCAACTGACGAAATCATGGCGCTCACGCGGGGAGGCGGCCGCCCCGGCGGGCACGGCAAATGACGACGGCTCTGAGCAACCTGGCAGCCCGCGTGCGCAACTGCCGCGGCGTCCTCGTCGACAGCAACGTTTTGCTGGACATAGCCACCAACGACCTGAGATGGGCTGATTGGTCGACTCGTGCACTCGCAGAGTGCGCCGACTGTTCGGCCCTGATTATCAATCCTATTGTCTACGCCGAGGTATCCATCGGTTTTGGTACTATCGAGGCCCTGGATGCTGCTTTGCCCAGCGCCTCGTACGAAAGAGAAGCGCTGCCCTGGGAGGCCGGGTTCCTGGCTGGCAAGTGTTTCCTGGCTCATCGCCGCCGTGGCGGCCAGCGGACAACTCCACTTCCGGACTTTTACATCGGAGCGCACGCCGCAATCGAACGGCTGGCGTTGCTCACGCGCGACGTTGCGCGCTATCGGACCTATTTCCCAAAGCTGGAGATACTGGGGCCCGCGTAGCATCTGACTACGCCGCGATTCGAGCTTGCGCGGCATGCGTCCACCGGTGATTGCCGAAAACTCCATCCGGTCTGAAAACACAGGGGTTCCGATCATTCGTGAGATCATGGTGGCTACCACGATGACGATGAGATCCCCGTATGGTGAAAAAACTCGTCCTGGTCCCTGCCCTGAGCCAGAACTCATTGCCCTGCGCACGTTGATGATAAATCAGGCCCGGCAGCGCTTTTGCAAGTGGAGATTCCCGGCATCCTTAATATATGTGCTCATTGTGAGCCCATCGCCCGCTGTCCCGTCGACTGTTATGCCGCTTCCCTCTCGTAATACTTCAGCAGGCCGCCCAGTCGTTCTCGACACCGCACTGCTCCCATGTTCCTTCTTGCCTCGGTCTGCGAAGGAAACAAGATCCGATTGTCTTTGCCTTGATGGTTGCGCTCCTCGTGGTAATGTACGATTTATTGCTGCAACGCTCGCCGCAGCGACGATTCTCCAACCAGGATCAGCCTCGACAGGCATTCTTCTTTGACCGACCTGACCCAGCGTTCCGCGTACGAGTTCAAATTCGAGCTTCTTGCTGGCAATCGAAGCGGATTCACGCTTCCCGTCTTGATCAGTTCCCGAAATGATTCGCAGAACTTCGCATCTCGGTCATGCAGCAGATAGCGACAGCCTCTCAGGCATCCCCATTCCTCCATAGTCATGTTCGCGCGGCGCGTCTTGCATCACTCTCGTTTCGTTGAAGGCGTATGAGCCCGGTGGCGGCGGGCTGCGACCAACAGCTTGGCACGGCCTGGGCTGTGGCCGTAGACGTGACGGCCAAAACAACTGGCGAGCCCTCTTAACCAGTCTGGCGAATTGTTATTTCACCCGCGATTCCTCAGGATTCCCCGCCCTGCTACGATTCTTTGATGCGCAATCTGGCCGTTCTTTTCATCCATTTCATCGCCGTCCTGGCTCGGTTGCTCGGTCCTGGCGGGGTCCGTTCCCTCGTTGCGGAGTCGCTTCTGCTCAAGCACCAGATCCTGATCTTGAATCGCTCCCGGAAACGATCTCCGAATTTACACGCGTCGGACCGGGTCCTCGCTGGCTTGATGGCGCTCTTGGTGCGTCCAACTCGTCTGCTCCGTTCCGCAATCGTTCTGAAGCCTTCGACACTGCTTGGCTTTCACAAAGCCTTGAGCAAGCAAAAGTACCGGATGCTGTTCTCCCCGGATCTCCGCCGTCAGCCCGGCCCGAAAGGTCCGAGCGCAGAACTCATCCGTGCGGTAGTCGAAATGAAGCAACGTAATCCCAACTGGGGCTGTCCGCGAATCGCTCAACAGATTGCCTTGGCGTTTCAGATCCAAATCGACAAAGACGTGGTTCGCAGGATTCTCGCCCATCACCACCGGCCGGGCCAGGATTCCGGTGGTCCCTCCTGGCTGACTTTCCTGGGCCACATGAAAGACAGTCTCTGGAGCATGGATCTATTCCGGTGCGAGTCGGCCACGCTGCGGACCCATTGGGTCCTGGTGGTCATGGATCAATACACGCGCCGGATCATTGGGTTCGGCGTTCATGCGGGCGCCGTCGATGGTGTGGCACTCTGCCGGATGTTCAACCGCGCCATTCGAGGGCAATACTGGTTGCCGAAGTACCTTAGCTCCGACAACGATCCGCTTTACCGGCTCGACCAGTGGCAAGCCAATCTGCGAATACTGGAGGTGACACAGATCAAGTCCATCCCCTATGTTCCCCTGTCCCATCCATTTGTGGAAAGGCTGATCGGCACCGTTCGACGCGAGTATCTGGATCATACGTTCAGAGGTCTGACGTTGTTTTGGACGACAGCAGATCTCGAAAACAAGCTGCTCGATTTCAGGACCTACTTTAACAACCATCGCACGCATACCTCGCGGGAAGGGCGAACGCCGGATACGCCCGTGTCAAGACCAGTCGCCAATCTCCGCTCGTTTCAGTGGCAACCACACTGTCGAGCCCTCTATCAGACACCGGTGGCCGCCTGACTTGTCAAAGACTCGCGCTCGCTGCGGTATCCGGTTAACCTCCGCAAACACCTGAAATGAAATCATCCGGCGTTTGCGCTCTTAGTTGCAGTGCGTTTTGCGGATCCGATCATTTCACTACACCGTATCAATTCGCCAGTGACAGGTTGCGCAATCCCGAAGCGTTTGGGGGCTAAATGCGTGGTTAAGACAGGTGGGTCGCAGTAAGATTCTGGCTTGCCTACTTTAGACGCTGGCCACAAGCGAAACGTTTCATCTGCAAAGCATGAAATTCCCTAGGAGCGGCTTTCAGAAACGAGAGTAGCGCAAATCCGGCACGGACCCAGTATTCATAGCTATAGGAATCGTGCGAGTAAGCGTATATTTCACAAAGGCTTGGCAGTAAAAGACGGCCACCGATGGCTGCCCGCTGCGAGATCGATTGGGGAACCTGATTTATTTCCAACTCTCGAAACAGCAACTGATGTACGGCCCCATGCAGATTGAGTCGCGCATCGATCAGGACCAGAACATCTCCAAGGATCTCAGCCTGTGGAACCAGCAGGGCTCGCACGTTCTGCGCGGAAGCATCATTGCTCTGCCGGTGAGTGGCGGCTTCCTCTACGTCGAGTCCATTTACATTCAGGCCACCGAGGCCCGTATGCCACAGCTCAAAAAGGTTGTACTGGCCATGGGTAACCGGCTGATTTATCGGGATACCTTCGGGGAGGCCCTGGCCGAGCTAACTGGCGGCCCCGCGTCGGGCGCGCCTGCTCTCGCCGCGGTTACATCCGCCCCTGCTCCGGCTTCGGCGGCCGCTGGGCAAGGCTTACCCGCGCTCGCTGAACGCCTCCACAGTCTTCGGGACCAGGCCGAACATCTGGCCCGGGAGTTGGAGACGCTAGAAAAAGAAGCGCGGAAGAAAGAGATTTGAGTCTAGATCTCACCCGGGTTGTGCTTCCTTGGTGGTCCTCTATCACATGGGCCACGCCGATGCGAAAGCGATCATCGCTTACCTCAAGTCATTGCCAACGCCGATACAATAGGCTGGCTCGCCAATTTCGCCAAGCGTCGTCCGCGCGTTCTCCAAATCTTTCGAGAAAGATTCGAGGCCCTTATCTGTGAGCGGATGCCTGAAGAGCTGCTCGAAAACTTTGAACGCCATCGTGCCGATGCATGGGAGACATTCCTTTGGTTGTTAGGGCTTGTTGTGTGTTAGCGCAGACGGCAGGCCCGCTTAGTTTACCTACTGTAAGTTTTTCATCAGTTTGCGCACTCGCTTAATGTCGCGATCACTCCAGAGCCGGACCTTCACCCCGCCGACTGTCTGCAGCTTCGGAGCCTTTATCCAGCTCCCGTCCGCGATGCAACGCTGCAGTGTCATCAGGCTGACTCCGAGCTTCTTTGCGGCCTCCCGTGATGAGCAAGCCTTCATTGTTACAGACCTATAGAACACTTTTTCATGACATGCCACGCCATTTTATCCGCTCCGGCGACAGCCGACAAAAAACGCCGCGCTAAGGCGCACAGGTAGGGCCGTTACCCGTCAAGAAACAACTTCTTTTCCGAACCCTTCACCGAACCCAATCGGCCGGGTTTTGCGGCTCGGGCCTTGTTGTAGCGAGAACAGACTGTACTTCCACGAAAGTAGCGCGCACACTTCAGTCAGCAAATTCTCGGAGCCACTAGGATTAGTTGCTGGTCCCCGGCGCCAAGTCTTGCATATTCGAGCGCTCAGCGCGCAAGCGAGATGCACGGTCGTTACGGCAGTTGCTGGCCGAAAGGACGATTTCAGCCGGGTTTCGATGCCCTCGAGCGAGCAGAAGGATCTGCGGACAGTTGCTCATTCATCGTTACAAGCTTGGTGCGGATTCGCGTGCAGGTGAAGAACGAGCTACAGCACTTGGTCATGAACCAGCGTGTGACGAAGAAGAAAAAACTATGGAGCAAAACGAAAGCGCACGTGTTGATGACGCAGCCAGGCGTGGGGCCAATCACGGCAATGGCGTTTGTACTGACGATGGGAGATGTTTCTCGTTTTCAGCGCGGGAAGCAGGTGGCGAGCTATTTGGGGCTGATTCCGCGGGAGTAGTTCGGGCGGGCATCGGCGGCTGGGGGGTGTGATTCGGGATTTCGCAACGAATATTTGCATCGCTGCCACAAGAAAGGCTAGGGAATTGCAAAAGTGGCCGCGGCAAGAAAGTTGACCGTACGACTCTACTGGATGCTGCGCACGAATACCGCGTATCCAGAGACCATTCGTGTCGAGAGCAGCTCGCGGGTGGCCTTGGTCGGCGGATCGTTCCGCCAACCATCGATACGGCCTTGTACTCAATTGATATCAAGTCGATTTTTGATTGCAAATCCGACCGATGTTATCGTGAGGTCTGCTCAGACAATTCTCCGATCATAGGACAACCGCCGAATGCGATCTCCCGCCGTATCCTTGTCAGGGGCAGCTCACACTCAGTGCGTAGATCTTGTTTTTTTGCTGGCGTGAACAGTCCATGAACCCCATCGCTCATGAACATACTTGACCTCGTTGTCGGTGAGCCCATCAAAACCAGTGACGAACGCGCCGAGCAGATCGGTCCGACGCAGGGTGTCCCTATCTTTGGTCTCGACGCGCTTAGCTCGGTTGCTTACGGCCCGGAAGCGGCCCTCAGCCTTCTGATTCCCATTGGCCTTCTCGGCGTTCGGTATATCATTCCCATCAGTGCCGCCATCATTACGCTGCTCGTTATCGTGTACTTCTCCTATCGCCAGACCATCGCCGCCTATCCCTCCGGCGGCGGCTCCTATACCGTGGCGCGCTTCAACCTTGGCGCACCTGCCGGCCTGCTTGCCGCGGCCGCGCTCCTCGCCGATTACATCCTCACTGCCGCCGTTGGTATTTCCGCCGGAGTCGGAGCCTTGGTCTCGGCCGTTCCGTCCTTGCTGCCGCACACGGTTTCTCTCTGCGTTGGCGTTCTTATGGTCATTACCATCCTCAATCTCCGCGGCGTGCGCGATGCCGGCCTTGCCTTCGCGGTTCCCACGTATCTCTTTCTCGCCACACTTCTCATTACCATCGTCGCAGGCGTTCTCCGTGTTCTCCTCAGCAGCGGGCATCCAACGCCGGCAGCTCCCCTTCCGCCTCCGCCGCGCATGACTGAAGCCGTCAGCTACTGGCTGCTGCTGAAGGTTTTCGCGAGCGGTTGCACAGCATTGACAGGCGTGGAGGCTGTCAGCAACGGCGTGCAGGCCTTCCGCGAGCCCGCCGTGAAAAACGCTCAGCGCACTCTCACCGTGACTATTTTTCTCCTGGCGGTGCTGCTGGCGGGAATTTCCTATCTCGTGAAGACTTACGGCATCGCTGCAACTGATGCTGGCCAGCCTGGCTATCAGAGCCTTCTCTCCATGCTCATCGCCGCCGTTTTCGGCAAAGGCGTTTTCTACTACCTGACTATCGCCTCAATTCTTTTCGTTCTCTCGCTCTCTGCAAACACCGCCTTCGCCGATTTTCCGCGCCTCTGCCGCGCCATCGCACAAAACAACTACCTCCCGCACGCCTTCGGGTACCGCGGGCGGCGACTCGTCTATACGTACGGCATCGTCGTCCTGGCGGTACTCTGTGGCGGCCTTCTCATCCTTTTCGGCGGTGTCACCGATCGGCTCATCCCGCTCTATGCTATCGGCGCCTTTCTGGCCTTCACGCTCTCGCAGTCCGGCATGGTCATGCACTGGCGGAAAAATCGCGGTCGGCATTGGCTGAAGAGCGCACTCGTCAATGGGCTCGGGGCGCTCGTCACCGGTATCACCGTCGTTGTCGTGCTGGCTGCGAAATTCGTTGAAGGCGCCTGGATTACGCTGGTTTTCATTCCGTTGACGATTGTTTTCTTCACCGCTGTCCGCCGCCACTACCATTCCGTAAAGATCCTCACCACCTGCAAGGTTCCCGTCCACGCGGAAAGTCTCAGCCAGCCTCCCATCGCCGTCATTCCCATCGACCACTGGAGCAACATCACCCGCCAGGGAATTGAATTTGCCGCTCGGCTTTCACCAGAAGTGATCGCTCTACACGTCGAGCCCACCGAGCACTCCGAATTGCTTCAGGAGGACTGGGAGCGCTACGTTGAGCAACCCTTCCGCACTGCAGGCAAGGAGCCGCCAAAACTCCGTGTCCTGCCTTCACCCTACCGCTTCATCATCATTCCCATCATTCAGTTCATCCTCGATCTTTCGGAAAAGCATCCCGATCGCAGCATCATCGTGGTCATACCCGAGCTCGTGGAAGACAAATGGTATGAATACTTCCTTCACAATCAGCGTGCCCGGCTTCTGGAATGGATGCTGCTCGTGCGCGGCAATGAGCGCATCTTTGCGGTGAGTGCGCCCTGGTACGTCGGGAAACGAACCTAATTCCATCTGGAGGTGCGCATGACGATTAAAAAGGTCCCGGGGCAGGTGTTGTTTCAGAAATCAGCAGGGCTCACGATCAGAATTGTGCCGAGGGGACAGGTCGAATTCTGTGTAGCTCGTACTGAACTTTTTCAGACCGCGCGTGGTATTCATGAAGCATGCTGGCTCATTTCGCGTTGGGAAGGTGCACCAATAAGATTAATGTGCTTCCGTGGGCTGAAACAACGCCGCTCAGCGGCTTTTCAATGCAGACGATTGACGGGCTGGTCGGATACTATTACTACATTTCCCGTCGTACCTTCAGCGTATACGAATCGCCCAGAGAACTGGCTGGGCGCGTGGGCTTGGATTCTCACGGGCTTCGCCCGGCCAGCGGCTCTATTCACGCAACGCGCCCGTCTATCGGCGTTTTCGACGTTACAGCAGCCACGAACTTCGTCCGCCAGGACTTGGGCGTAGTTTTTGATGAGTTGGTACGCGCAGGTATGCTGGACGCGTTCGGTGGCGACTTCTACGCGCTGACAGAGAAAGGCAAAGGAGCAGTCGCTCGGTCTTGAGTAAGGACCAACACCTGCCGTAGCTGAACTTTCGGGCATGATCGCGAGCCGATCTTGCGCAATTTGCAACGGGATTCTCGTCTGCTTATTGCGCTGGGAAGGGGTTAGGACTTTGGGATGGCGTCTTTCTTTTTCCCCTTAATCCATCGCGCTTCAGCCAGATTGCGCGCTCCCAGTTCGCCTTCTTTCTTGGTCCGCTTCTTGGCCGCTGCTGTATTGTTCTTCGCCATTTGACGAAATTATCCCTAAATGCTCAGCGGCGTGCAAAGCCCCAATTTTCGCAGTATAGGTATATGGCATGAAGCAGGCCGCGAAGCTGCCAGCATAAGTGGTAGGCAGATTCTGTAGCAAGCACTCGACACCCTCAGCATAGAGTAGACGGGCTAGGAGCCGACATGTTCAACGGGAAACGGCCGACAGCACTTTACTATAACCGTGAACTGCAGAACCTAAGAGGCCCGCTCCATTTTGGTGGGGAAAGATCGATGAATCTACGCCTGACACTAGCGATGCCGCCTCACTGTCTCATTCTAGGGGTTGCTCAGCATGAGCTTTCTATGCAGCAATCGGCGAGGCATTTCTGCTTTGCCAAGGACTCTTGCCGTCGTTGGCATTTTGCTCAAATTCAGATTTCGATTCCTGAGTTGCCCTTCTTTCAGCGGGGTTGCCTAGGAATCCAGGAATGGTCCTCATTCCATCTCATCTCCGCGAATGCCGTTTCTCGGGACTTGGCCGTCAAGAACGCGCGGAAAAGCGTACGATGCGCGAGACAGAGGTCCAAATCGCAAATTCCGGCTTAATTGAGATATGCTTTGACGATGCCCCATCCTTCAGAGTCCGAAGTTAGGCCGGCCACCATCCTTATAGATGTGCAGCTCCAGAAGACGCCCGCCGAAGAGCACGATGCGTCGCTTCAGGAACTGAGGCAACTCATTGAAACGCTGCGGTGGGATATCGTCGGAACGCTCACGCAGAAACTGCAGTCCCCTACGGCCGCGTCTCTCATCGGGCCGGGAAAACTCGAAGAGCTGAGCGAGCTCGTGAAAGCGCCCCGCAAAGCCGAAAGCGTAGTATTCGATCACGAACTAACCCCCACACAAGTCAGAAACATTAGAGAAGCGACCGGCGTGGAGGTTTACGATCGGCCGGCCGTCATCCTCGAGATTTTTCATCGGCATGCTCGCACCAAAGAAGCGCAACTTCAGGTGGAGTTGGCAAGGCTCAAGTACCTCGCGCCCCGCGAGAGCGTGTCGGGGGCCAAAGAGCGAAAAGGTGGGGGACGTAGCGGGCGAGGGGTCAGCGAGTCCTTTCACGAGATCGAGCGCCGGGAAGTGCGGGACCGAATCAGCGAACTGCAACGAGAACTCAAAGCGGTCCATCGAGAGCAAGTCGAGCGCCGTCGTCATCGCGAAGGTTTGCCCAAGGTCGCCATCGTCGGCTACACCAACGCCGGAAAGTCTTCAGTCATGCGGGCGCTCACCGCGAGCGAAGTGCTCGTGGCCGATCAGCTCTTTGCGACCCTGGATACCACCGTGCGAGCGTTGCAGCCGGAGACTCAACCTCGGATTCTCGTTTCCGACACGGTTGGTTTCATTCGAAATCTTCCCCACGATCTGGTGGCCTCATTCCGGTCGACTCTCGATGAAGCGCTGGACGCCTCCCTTCTGCTCCACATAGTGGATGCGGCGGATCCGGCGTTGCGCGCCCACATTCAGGTGACGAAAGAAGTGCTCGAAGGAATTGGGGCGGGAAAGCTCCGGTCTCTTCTGATTCTAAACAAGATCGACGCTGTCGATATTTCGCAAAAGGCATTGCTGAAAAAAGAGTTCCCCAAGGCCATTGCGATGTCCGTGCTGAACCCCAAGGACGTCGAAGCACTTCACTCCCGTCTCGTCAGTTTCTTTCTAGACAACATGGCTCAGGTGGAGCTTGTTGTTCCCTACGGCAAGGAAGGCGTGCTCGCCGACATCCGCAAGAACATCCACGTGCTCAGCGAGTCGTACGAGGAAAAGGGTGTTTGTCTCAAGATAAACGCGAATCCCGGCACCGTTACCGCCTTGAAGCGACGGCTCGCGTCGTAAGAACTCCGACGAATTCCGTGTATGGTGTGGCGGCACGCAGCGAGGGGGCAGGGCAATGGAGTGGCCGAAGACTCTTGGAATGCTCATATCGGCTATCTCGAAAATGAAGTGAAGAAGATCGACGAGCGGGCCGATAAGTTGGAAGCAACGATCCCAGACCTGGAAAACGAACAGAAGAAACATGCCTTGCGAGAACTCGTCAAACATCTACGGGATGAGGCGAGCGAACACCGCAAGTATCTCGCGCTCGTGAAGCAGAAGTGACCGTCCGCACCAACTCCCGAGTCCTTTCCTGAGAAACTGGGGAGCTAAGTCTTGTGTTTTCTGTCACAGCTGTCCAAATTAGCTGAAAACTCTTCGCCGACATATCCAGAGTAAGGGCAAAATTCGCTATCTGAGCCCTGGACGTAGGGCAGGTTGGCGGTCCCGAAGAGTTTCTCTTGATCTGATGCTGTCTAAATTCCCCCTCTTGAAATCTCGTAGTTACGTCGAATTGTTGGCACATGGGTTATCGCTGCTGTCCAATTCATTGACCCCCTTAGATCAGTTGCAGCGTCAACTGCTCTGACGAGCTTTCTGGTATCGGTGGTGGTTGGAAAGGATCGTCGATCCATGCCCACAGGTCGCGGTAGACATTGTTATGAAAGCAAGGCAAATCTCCCCGACTCCCCAGGGGTTCTCCTCTGGCGAGGTACGGCGGCACAAATTCCCTCCAACTCGTTTCTGGAAGTTTGACTTTTAGCTGAACTTCTACGCGTAGCGGACCACACGAGCAAATCGATGAATCTAGTGAACTTGGCTTAGTGGTGTTGCCTCAATCAATCTTCTCAGTTCATCCACAAGCTTCTTAGCCTCTTTCATTCTGTGCTTATAGAACTTTGGGCCTATAGGGACTTTTTTGTCTCCTGCCCGGACATGTTCTTTGACGTCTCTCTTTGCGAAGAATAAGGCTAGCGCCATGTAAGTCTTAATTTCCTTCTCCAAAAACCGAATGACTTGTCGCTGAAATTCCATTTTTCGCCTCCACTCGACAACAAAACTTAAGTCAAAAACCCAATAAGGCTAAATGCCTTCAGCTTGTGACTCCCTTCCTGGGTCGTGAGCCTTTCCTTCAAGCGGGCGGTGCAACAGACTCAGAAAGGGCTCAGTGAAATAACTCCTACTGCACAGGTTCGTTGGGGCATCCTTCGTCATCCATTCGCGACGAAGCTTCTTCGTCGAGGCAGTGATTTTCCAGCCGTTCGGGAGCGTTCCGCCCTGTCCTTGCTTTGCCTTCCAGCCCCTTCCGAAATTCTCGAACAATTTCACCCGTCATATAGAAAGAGGTCCAGGGCTCGCTTTCGAATAGCACCGATTCCGGCAAAAGAGTGGCTACCTCGATCGGCCTGGTTCCCATATTGATTGTGTGCGGCATTAAGTCACTTTTAGGTCTTCACCCAATCGCCCTTTGTGTTCGCATAGTGACCATAGTCGCAGCCCTTCGACACCGCAACTCCAACCAACGCCCGGTTCGGCGTGGATATTCTCTCGGCGATATAACCAGTGGTCGTGTCGAGGGCACTTAACGGTGTTCACGCCAGGCTCGTCGACGGGGTTCGCGTGGTTAGGCATTCCAATGAGCACGTAATATCCGTCGGTTGGGTCATAGCGAAAACTACAACCTTCGAAACCGCAATGGTATGACGCTTGGTGCCCGGCATTTGACCTGGATCTGCGGGATTCATACCTCATTACGTGGTTGTCGCGTGTGCAAAGCGGTCGCAGGTGGCTGCTCAAAACATCTACTGAAGCGGTCATCATAGAAATTCTCCAAAACAACCAGCTGCGTGGCAATCCTGACCAGAAGCTCTCGGGCCGCCCTGGCGTTCCACACTCTGTGCCACAGTCACATTGCCGTCCGAGCTCCAGCGTAACGGATCAGTTCGTTCCGCTTGGTAAAACCTAGGAAATGCAATATCCAGGCCGCGCACGCCTGGACGCTGATTTCCGTAAGATTCAGTTTCTCTGTGATGTCGCGATCGCTGAAGCCCTGGCCAACCAAACGATAGACTGGGCCCAACACTCCCACTTTTTCCCAAAAGGCACGCATGAGGTTAACCTCCACGTCAGATTCTTCGAACGCAACCGGGGTGCAAATAGACCAGCGTTTAGTACGTTCCGCCCATGCCGCCGCCGCCGACAGCCGCGGCCTTCATCCCCTCTTCCTTGATGTCGGCTATCAGGGCTTCGGTGGTCAGCATCAGGGCGGCGATAGACGCAGCGTTCTGCAGTGCGAGGCGGGTGACCTTGGCTGGATCAATTACACCGGCCTTGACCATGTCGCCAAAATCGCCAGTTTCTGCGTTGAAGCCAAAGTTCTCATCCTTCGATTCGCGCACGCGTCCTACAACTACCGCGCCTTCGTGACCAGAGTTATGGGCAATCTGCCGCGTGGGTTCTTCGAGAGCGCGCTTTACGATGTTCACCCCGATGGCTTCATCGTCGTGGAGTTTGAGCTTCTCTAAGGCCGGCAAGCAGCGCAGAAGAGCAGTACCGCCTCCAGGGACAATGCCTTCCTCAACTGCCGCACGGGTGGCGTGCATGGCGTCCTCGACGCGAGCCTTCTTCTCCTTTAGCTCGGTTTCGGTTGCCGCGCCCACCTTGATTACCGCGACGCCGCCAACCAGCTTGGCCAGGCGCTCCTGGAGCTTTTCCTTGTCGTAGTCCGAGGTGGTCTCTTCGATCTGCGCGCGGAGCTGCTTGATTCGGCCTTCGATCTCACTGGCCTTGCCGGCGCCCGCGACGATCGTCGTGTTGTCCTTGTCGATGGTCACTTTCTTGGCCTTGCCCAACTCCTCGACCTCGATGTTCTCAAGCTTGATGCCCAGGTCCTCCGTAATGGCCTTCCCACCGGTAAGAATGGCTATGTCCTCGAGCATGGCCTTGCGGCGGTCGCCGAAGCCCGGAGCTTTCACCGCGGCGCACTGCAACGTGCCGCGGAGCTTGTTGACCACGAGCGTCGCCAGAGCTTCGCCATCGACGTCCTCTGCGATGATCAGCAGTGGCTTGCTCATTTTGGCCGTCTGCTCGAGCAAAGGCAGCAGATCCTTCATTGAGCTGATCTTCTTTTCGTGGATCAGGATGTACACATCCTCGAGGACGCACTCCATGCGTTCCGGATCGGTCACAAAATAGGGCGAGAGGTAGCCCCGATCGAACTGCATGCCTTCGACCACTTCGAGGGTGGTCTCCATTGTTTTGGATTCCTCGACGGTGATGACGCCATCCTTGCCGACCTTCTTCATCGCTTCGGCGATGATGTTGCCCACCTGCTTGTCGGTGTTGGCACTGATGGTGCCCACCTGCGCGATCATGTCGCCCTTCACCTCGCGGGAGAGCCTCTTGATCTCCCCGACGGCGACTTCCACGGCCTTATCGATGCCGCGTTTGAGCGCCATCGGGCTCGCGCCTGCGGCAACCGTTCGTACACCCTCACGGAAGATTGCTTGGGCCAGCACGGTCGCAGTGGTTGTCCCATCGCCGGCCACATCCGATGTCTTGGACGCAACCTCGCGCACCATCTGTGCACCCATGTTCTCTAGTGGATCCTGCAACTCGATTTCTTTTGCCACAGTCACGCCGTCTTTGGTGATGACCGGAGCACCAAACTTCTTCTCGATTACTGCGTTGCGCCCCTTCGGGCCAAGCGTGATCTTTACGGCGTCAGCCAGAATGTTGACGCCGCGCAAAATCGCCTGTCGCGAATTCTCACCAGTTACAATTTGTTTTGCCATTAGACCTCACCCTCCCGGGTGATTGAGCACTTCTGCCCCGTCCGAAATCTTCGGTTCGGGTGAAACCTACTTCTTGCCGGATGCCGCTTTGGCCATTCCGCTCAGTTTCCCCAGGATTTCCTCCTCGCGGAGGATCAAATACTCCTGGTCGTCGATGTTGATGTCGTTGCCGGTGTATTTGCCGAACAAGATCCGGTCACCCACCTTCACGTCGAGCGGGATACGATGGCCCTTTTCAATCTTGCCGGCTCCGATGGCCATGACCTCGCCCTCTTGAGGCTTTTCCTTAGCCGTATCGGGGATTATGATCCCGCCCTTCGCGGTTTCTTTCTCTTCCAGCCTGCGTACGAGGACGCGGTCATGCAGAGGAGTGATATTCACATTCATTTCTTTGACCTCCGTTCAATCCATTCCAAAACTCGAACAATCAACTTTTTGTGGCTCTAGGCCAACCCTACGGGCGAAAAATCTTCCGATTCTTCTGCCGCGCCACTTCCAGGTCGTCTACTTGCTTTTTCTGACGCTCGGCTTCTCTTTGCGGGCCCTCTTGGTCCTCCAGTTTCACAGCGTCCACTGTGGCAAGCTCCGCTGCCGCGTTGACTCGCTTGGAATAAATGATGAGCCCAAGATGATCGGTGAAGGAAGAACGGACGAGATTGAAGGAATATTGTGCATCCTCCCAAGACGCGACAGGCTTTTGCGTCACGTCATACCGGTCGTTCGTCACGAAGTCGATCGCTAGCGCAATATATGTCGCCGGGCCGTATTTCGCCGAAATGGACTTCACCATGTCCTCCTCGGTGAGCCCTTCCGTGGAGTTTTGATCGTAGGTCACAGAAATCTTGTAGAGTTCGCCGTTGTAGAAGGAGAAAAGAATCTGTTCGACGGTATCCGATTGGAACGAAATCCCGGGAAGGTTCGGCGGCCACCAAGTCAGTTCCTGTATCAGCGCTGGACGTCCATGAGCCACCTTCACATCAGCCATCTTTTGTTCAGTACGCTCCAGCACTCTGGCCAAGCTCATTCCAAGGGTGAAGTGCCGATACTTGGAAAGATCCTGTGCACGGAGCAATGGCGCCGCGAACAGCAAAACGACAAAACAAATAATTGAACTGCGAATCGTTTTCATTTTCAGATCTCCCACGAATCCCTAAGAACTTGAAATCAGAGCCACATATTGCTTTGTGACCACTTCTGCGTGATGTTCTTCCCGGCCGCTAGCCAACCCGGATTCTGGCACTTCGGCAACAGGCATACTCAAGACAAAATCCTTGGCCGGGACTAGATCCATACCTTGCTGGATATGCCGGGCATGGGCGGTAACGCTCATGAAAGGAATGCCGAGGAACCGTTTCGAAACGACTTTCGTAATCTCCAGAGAGTTAAACTTCTGCCCTCCCTGCTTCGCCAGAACACACTTCACTGCCCTGCGCAGCGTTCGCGGCTGGTTGCGACCCAAGACGGTGGCTCTTATTTCACCGGCCAGGTAGAAAAAATTCCAATTCACACCCTCGATGTTTCGAGCCAGCGTAGAGCGATCAAGACTCTTGACGACTCTCCACCTAGGCAAGAAGGTTTCACTTTCGATCGACAGGTTCGCCGGCAAACGTGTGTCTTCCCTGATCAAAATGGTCCCTGCACTATTGGTGTCTGACATTTGAGTTTTCCATAGCTACGTGACGTTTAGAGTTGCCGCGCGTAAAGCCTTCTGCCGTTCACGTAAGCGGTGAGCACAGTCAGAAGCACTGCCCCAATCAAGGCAACGATAGTTGTAACGATCGCTCCACCGTAGCCGCCAAAGCCCGCGGAGCGCATGAAGAATCCGCCCGCTACAGCGCCACCAACGCCCATGAGGATGTCCATGGACCGGCCATAACTTTCACCCTGAAGAACTCTTCCTGCTGCCCATCCAACGACCACCCCGATGAAAATCCATGCGAGTAAATACATACATTCCACCTTTCACTGAATCCAGGACTTACCTACTTGCGACTCGATTACTTGCTCTTTCTTCTCCGCAGAAACCTTCTTGTGAACCACCCCACCCCGACGCACTCACAGGGCGGCAAACTAACGAAATGGGTTCTTCCTCACACCGGCTTCATCCCGTACAATTCGCGGTCTGCCGTGCGAAGCACGGCCTCATCGTTTCGCCGTCCTGGGGATAGACAGCCACGCCGATGCTCGCGGAAAGCCGTGGCTCGAGACTATCCGCGGCTAACCGGCTACGGATACGTGATGCAACAAGCTTTGCCGCCACCGCCGTTGTCTCGGGCAGAATGACGACAAACTCATCGCCACCGTAGCGGGCGGCTGTGTCGATAGCTCGACAAAAAACGCGGAGTACATCGGCGAGGCGGCACAGCGCCTGGGTTCCAATCAAGTGGCCGTAGCGGTCGTTGATCTTCTTCAGCCCATCCAAGTCAAGCAGCAGAACGGCAAACGGTCGCCCGGTGCGTTTCACCTCTGCGTCGAGCGCTTCAACGAGCCGGCGGTAGTTACCTAAACCAGTAAGCGGGTCAGTCACGGCAAGAAGTTGTACCTTCTCTTCTGCGTGTTTGTGCTCAGTGAGGTCGAAAGCGGAAACCAGACTGGCCGGCATTCCATCAAATTCAATCGTCGCTGTACTGATATCGAGCCACCGCTCGTCGCCGTTCTTCGTGAGAATCTTGACCTCATGCCGCTCGGCGTCCCCATGCCGCGCGCCCCCTCGGTGTAAGACCAGTTCTCGACAATCCGGATGGACTAGATCCCAAAAGCTCATGGACAAAAGCTCTTCTCGTACATATCCGGTGATAGTCTCGGCGGCATGATTAACATAATGCAGCCGCTCGCCTTGACTAATGAATACCGCACATGCAATAGCTTCAGCTAAGGTGCGGAAGTTTGCTTCCCCGCATAGGAGCTCTGGCCGTAACAGCGCATCTGTACCCCGTTCCCTGATCATCGTAAGCATTGGAAATCTCGCGTGCTCCTGCGTTTCCCCTCTGCCGGACAACTTGAGGGGCGGACTTAGCCCACCCCCCTCCAAACGAAAGGACCTGCTGGCTTCAGGCCGCCACCGCGGCGGCGATCATGTGAAAGGTTGAATTCACAACCTCGTAGGTATCAACCTTGGGAGTTCCTTCAATGAGTGCTGCCAGCTTTCTCAGTACTGCCGGATACGTTCCGCGGCTGTAGGCTTCCGCGTTCGATGCCTTGTCCCACAGACTAATTCCCGTCACCGCGTCCTCGCTGGGTGCAAAGAACGTAAGTTCGTCCCGGAATCCGTTCTGCTTCCGTAGCATGGGAATGACTTCTTCTTCCATCAAGCGGCTGAATTTTGCAATGCTGTTCGGCTTTAGAAGTGTCGTTACTTTGCGTGCAAACATGACACTCTCCTTGGTTCTCGATGCTAAGGGGGCATTCAGATAACCGCTATTGGTTCAGATTACCTGAGAACCCCCTCAGTCTGTTAACCATTTTTAGTTAATTTACTTGCTTTGTCAAGTACAATCTGAGATTATTTGCTATGGTTAACCTGTCCCAATTAAGTCAAGTGGAGGGGCGCTGTGGACGTTTGCTTGGTGATTAAACGGCGCCTGGAAGAATTGGGCTTGGAGCAAAAAGACTTAGCGAGCGCCTCCGAAGTTACGGAGTCCTATATTTCCCAGCTGTTGGCTCGCAAAAAACTGCCCCCCGCACCTGACCGAACAGATATCTACGAGAAAATGGCGAAGTTCTTGAAGCTTCCGAGCGATAGGCTTGCGAAGCTGGCCGAGCATCAGCGCAGGGAAGAATTGAAGAAAGGCTTGGCAGGCCCGCCCGCGCCGATGTTTGCAGAAATTCGAGAATTGATTCTCCGTAAGTGCGTAGCAGCCAAAGCAAAGCAGGTAAGTGCGATTTTTGAGAAACAGCCATTCGGAGAGCTCGAACGCCTCGTCACACAAAAGCTTTTGGACGTGGTCAAGACGGTGGTCAGAGAAGAATTGAACAGCGAAAATTGGCTGCACTTGATGGCTCGACTCGCCGGCCGAAGCTACGAACAAATGCGGGTCACCCTCCTTGAGTTCCTGGACACGGATGTTTTCAGCTTGTCGCCTGAAAACTGCGTTTCCTTTCTTGATCCACTGATTGAATCCTGGGACGTCGATCTAACGACCTTTGGTATGGAAATTGTGTTAAATCGGAGAATAGCTTCGGGAGATCCCAGGAGATTTGCCTTTGTTGAAACGGGACCTGGCCAACTGGAGCCAGAGCCGGGGTTCAAAGAATTCCTTAAGGATCGTTCCCTCAGCGGGACTGCCACCACGGAAGAAAAGGAGTTGCTAAGGAATCTAAGGTTTAACGGAAAACGCCCCACTTCCCTCTATTATTACCGAGAATTGCAAAGCCTCAGAGACCCGCTCCATTTTCGTGCGGAAAATCGATCGTCGATGCAGAATTCGGGACGAAAATGAGTGTTAACGACGCCTGAGTATTCCTCGCCGGCAGATTTTGGATTCAGAGGGTTCTAGGCCGGCAGCGAGGACGGTTACTTCTCCGTGGTTGAGGATGAGCCAGCGCCGTGCGGGTTGCTTCCGCAACCGTCTTCGTGCCCGCTCCTGGTGCGGTAAAGGCGGAGCGCAATCTCACGTTTTCACTCTCCGGAGAAGCTGCTTGTGATTTCAAGGGTTCCTTTCACTCGCTTCTGCAACTCTCTTGACGTGGACAGCCTTCCTGGCAGCGTTGATCTCGACATCGGCTCTGGCCCTTTGCCCCTCAAGACCACTCAGAGTGGAAGGGTTGTCTATGATCCAGACGCTGCGGTCTGATTCTTTGACCAGAACCAGGGGTTAGGACTTCCACTCCGGGTGGCCGATCGCGGCGCCGCCGCGAATACACTTACGTATGCAATCAGCATGGCCCGATTCGCTATGTTTCGTGCCGCAAGCATAGTCGCTGACCCAAGCGATCCAGGTTTCGGCATGAGGACGAGCCAGAAGAGGCAAGGAGATGCTCGCAAACGCAACTGCAAAAAGTGCTAGAGCCCACCGATATCGCGTCATGAATAGCACCGCCCAATAGCAAATATTCTGATCAATCGGGAGAGTGCGTTGTAAGGGGTTCGGGCTTTACTACTTCGAGTTGTAGTCTCATCTTCAAAACGTTTCCCTTGGCATCTTGCACATTCAAAATTAGTGGGGGCTCGACTTCACTTGCAATGGGCGGCGTCACCGCAGTTGCTTCGTCTTTTAGTTGCCAACCGGCTGCTTGAGACCGATTGCCGCGAATTGCCCGTATGCATCTAGCTTGGTTATCGAGTACTCTGATTGTGATGGGAGCTGTCATCTTGTATCTTTCGAGCATACTCCATAGCCGATCAAGTCCCGCGTACACCTTCAATTCGCATTCGGCGATGTCGGTCCATTCAGAGAGAACGATTGTAAAGTCATCGATTTTTTGCGGCATTTTAACCAATGCTTTCCGTCAGCCTCCACCTCGCAAAGCCAAGCGTTTTTTGGGCTGTTTTTAGACAGAGAAGCTAGCGACCGCGCCTGCTTCGGTGTTGCACACCTGGAATACCGTCGCCAGCCGGGTGATTTGCAGGACTTCCTGAAGCTTGCTGCGCAAGTGGCAGAGCTTGAGCGAAGCGCCTTGGGACTTGGCGTTCAAATGCACCTCGATCAAGGTTCCCAGCTCAGCGCTGTCGATGTACTCAATGTTATTCATATTAAGGACGAGTTTTCTTGCCGTCGTGGACCAAGGTCTGCAATTCCTCACGCAGAGCATCGCCTTCAGCGCCCAGCACGATGCGACCTTCCAGTGCCAGCACGGACGCGCCATTCACTTCGCGGTTCGTGATCTTCAATGGTATATTGTTTCCTTCCTGCCAGTGCACCGACGACAAAAACCCTGTCGGGTGGTCCTCAGACTTTCCAAACCTGACGAAAAGGGGCTGGCGACATCGCCAGCCCCTGCCGCTTCGCTTTCGGTCCAGGTCTCTTCAGCGAGCCCCTGGTCCTGCCGAGGCGGCCATGGCACGCGCCGGCGTTCCCGCGGCTTGCGTCCCCAGGGCCTGCGTTCCCACATTCACCTTGATCTGCTTGGGCTTTGCTTCCTCGCGCTTCGGGATGCTTAGCGTCAGCACGCCATTCTGATAATCGGCTTTGATCGCATCCGATTTCACGGAGTTCGCCAGTGAGAAGCTCCGGCTGAACGGGCCATACGCGCGTTCGACGCGCAGATAGTTTTCCTCGTTCGCCTTATCGCCATCGAACTTGCGTTCGCCTCGAATGGTGAGGATGTTGTTCTCGACGCGGATGTCTAGGTTCTGCGGATTCACACCCGGCAGGTCCGCGTTCACGATCAGCTCATGCTCAGTCTCGAAGATATCTACGGCTGGCGCCCAATGGGTCAGGTTCGATCCGTCGTCCGCACGCTCCAGCATATCGCCAAACACGCGGTTGAACTGCTCTTGCAGTGTCGTCTCGCGCGACGGTTCCCAACGATTCAGTATTCTCATTTTGCTACCTCTATAAACCTTTTCTGTCTTAGCCAAGGGCAATTTCAGATGACTCACGTCCCTCAGATTGCCGTTTGTCTTTATCGGTACGTAGCCACAGTAAGCCACTTAACTTATGGTGTCAAGTGAAATCTTACGGCATTTTATATGATTAACCACCGTAAGTTAACGGGCGCTGGTTGGATTCGTGAAGCAGCCTAGGCGTTTCGCCGGCCTTTTATGCCCATTAATTTTCAAAACACACCGCTCTGCAGTCTTCATAAGCTTTTGCCAAATCCTGCTCTTGCAAGATCAGACGCGCTGGATTACTTTTGATGCTACGTATTTCCCTCGGACAGTGAGACCAAGTGGGTGCGCGACTTGGGGTCGCGGTGGGGGCGCACATCAGATTTAGGGAAGTCATGCAGCCACCTGCTTTCGCTCTGAGCGGCGTTCCCAGAAATCCTGGAAGCGTCCGCTGAGCTTGCTGCAGCGCAGGGCGATGATGGCGTTGGCGCCCTTGACGGTCCAGTGCATGCCTGCCCGCTTGAGCCGCGTCCCAACTACGATTTTGCAACCAGACTCCACGACGCCGGTCGAAGTACAGAAGCCTTGTTTTTCGAACTGGGGATACCGCATGCGCCGTCGATTTCTCCACATGTATTGAATACATTCTCGCGCCTCTTTGTGTTGACCGATGTGGCTGCGCAGCGCGTGCACCAAGGATTTCAAGTGACCTTCGTCAAGCTCCTCACAACGTGCATCGATCCATGCCTTACCCTTGGGGCTATCTCCATAAATGACCTTTCCCACTTCGCCGAGATGTTCTTTGGCATGAAAGCGATCGAGAATCTGAGTGGCTTGCGGGAACAGTTCGGTAGCCGTGTTCCAAATCCAGGTCGCGCCATCGCCCAACACCACCTGACGCAGGGCTTCGGTGAAACCGCGGCGGCTGGCCTCGCGCTGTACGCGCGCGGCAAAATCCGACAGGTGGGGGCTGGTATCCGGAGTGGCGGCGCTTTCCATCGCACTCGAATAGCTGATCGATCCTGGATCGCGCACGGGTTTGCCTTCCCTATCTCGCGATTCCGCCGTCCAGACAGTGACCAGCTTGGCTTCGCGGGTTTTGGCCGAGCCGTCGGCTTGCTTGCCCGCGCGGTCTGCGACTTCTTGCGAGCGCATGGGCACCCCGGTGCCATCCAGGCCCAGATACAGGGTGGGGGCCACTTCGCGCATCCTTGCAACGTCCTGGCGTTCATCCACGGCGATCTCGGCCCCCAGCGCTTCGGCGGCCCGTTCCACCTGCTTGACACTGACTTCCACGCCCGCCAATTCGTGCAATAACCCGCTGCTCTCCTCGAAGCTCACCAGCGCTGCCGCGCTGGCCGTCATGCGCAGAACTCCGGGCGTCAGGGAAAACGATTCCAGTTTCAGCGCTCGGTCCCGCGGGCAGAATCCATGGTGGCATCGGCCACAGTCGTAGTAAGCCCGCTTCAAATGCAGAGGTCCCAACACGCTTTCGAAGGTCTTCCCGTGACGGCCGTGATAGCGGGCCACACCGCCGCAGGGGCAAGGTAATTCCGGTCCAACATAATCGCTGATGTCGGTGTTCAGCCGTTGTTCCAGCGCACGCGCGGCCAAGCGCAAAGCCTGGCACCGCGCCGCCATCTCTAGTGCTTCCAAATCCAAGTCGGCGATCGACGGGCGTGCTAAGAGGTCTTCGATCTCCTGGACGATTTCGTTTTGAAGGTCGGTTTGGAGCCCCCTTTTTCGGCCGCCTCTCGGGAAGCTGCCTGGGGCCGTTCCAGTTGGGCATCCGCCCATCGTTCACAAGCCTCCCGATACTGCTCCACCTGCTCCCGAAACTTATGCCCTTGCTCAATTTGCTTCCGCGCCAGCTCGGCTTGTTCCGGACTTAAATACCGGGACTGGGTTTTGCCGGCCATCGGCCGAGTCAAGCTGTAATAAGGGCCGTGACGTGCTTTGGGATCCTCTTGGCAGGGGCAGCTTGCTTTACCGCATTTCATGGTGCGCTCGGAGACGGACCCCCGGCGCATCGGTTTAGGTTGAGACAAAACTACGGCCAACTCACGTACGGACGAAGGTACTTCAGGAGGAATCTTCATGGATCTATCCTACGGCATATAATGCCGTAGGAACATACAAAAAAAAGAGCGCTTTTAGCCTCACACCATTTTATGTCGTGCGCCCACTTGGGGTTGGAAGATTGCGTGAATGGCGCAATACTGAGTATATATACTAACTCAGTAGTTTCCCAACGTTATGCGAACAAAATCAATTGGTTATCGGAAACGGGTTGAATTTGTTCGCTGATCGTTTGTGCAAGTAGTTGATCAAACGGGATTTTCTCGAACACGGTCAGGCTGAGGATCTGTAGGATTTCATATAGGCTGGCCGAGAGCTGCAGTCGCTTCTTGACGATGGCGACTAGGACGTAGGCAGAGACGGCGATCCAGATTTGTGACCTGACCGCGTTTTCCGAAGTTCCGAAGAAAGCTTTGATTCGCAGATGCTGCTTGATCCATTTGAAGAAGAGCTCCACTTGCCAGCGGCAGCGGTATAGTTCGGTGATCGTAAATGCTGGCAAGACAAAGTTGTTGGTCAGAAAAATGAGGGTCTTGGCGGTTTCAGGATCCTTGAAGCGGATGCGGCGCAGCGGTGCCTCGAAACCTTGATGCGAATAGAAGCCAGTAAGGACGACACTCTGGTCGCAGATCAGCCCGGTCTTGCGATCGACTGGATGCGAGTAGCGCCGTTGGACCCGGAGGTTCGACTTGCCACGGGTCACGAAGAAGCTGCCGGCCTCGTGGAAGCGATAGAGGCGCTCGAAGTCGAGGAAGCCACGATCCATGATGTAGAAAGCGCCCGGCTCGGGCAGCAGTTGGTCGAGGATGTTGACCTCGTGCACCTTGCCATCACTAATGTGAATGAAGGTAGGGATGTTGCCGCGCAGATCAAGCAGCGTACGCAGCTTGATGGCTGCCTTGGCCGTGCGGAACACAGCCCACGGAAATACCGACAGACACAGATCGATCGTCGTGGTGTCGAGCGCGTAGACGGTTTCTTGCAGATCGACGCCGAAGGACTCCTGCGCATACAACGGCCGGGCGATGCCGATCAGGCTCTGGGCAAAATCGGCATAGATGCGCCAGTCGCGCACAGCCTTGGCATGGGCCAGCGTATTGCGAGCCACCGCGGAACGAATCCCAAGATGATAGAGCTTGGAACTTTGCGCGCGCAGGCATACTTCGATGTCTCGAAGGCTCTCCCGAAAAGTCAACTGTGCAAACGCCATGCACAGGAATTGATCCAGGCACGAGAAGGACTGCACTTTGAACGCGCCCCGATAGCGGGTGACGCAACGGCGGAAGGTAGTCAACGGAAGATGTTGCATCAGCTGTGCAAACACCAGCTTGCCTCGGTTCATCGATGGCCCCCACGGAGTTATGCTTCGCAGGGTGGCAGAATCGGCATTCGCCGTTCAAATCGAGACCAAGAGAATTCGCTGCTTATGCGCTTCTCATCAATAATTTACGGAAGGCAAGAGGCAAAACGTTGGGACACTACTGATACTAACTCAGTATTTGAGCTGTTTTATGCCAGAGACCTTGAATTCTTTGGAAGTCCAACGATCCAAGACTCTGCCAGCAATTCCTAAGTTTGGGTGATTTGCGCCCCGGTTCCATCTCTGCCGTTGTTCATCGTTGCGGTAAGTCCTACTGCCATTGTGCGAAGCCCAAAGATCCTGGGCACGAACCGCAGATTCGTGTTCTGCGCAAGGTGCATGGCAAGTCCGTAGCGGAGACCCTTTCCAGCCCGACGGCATTCCGCAAAGCGCAGGGAGAGGTTTCCGAATTCCACCGCTTTCAGGAGCTCAGTGCCGAGCTCGTCACCATCAACGAAAAGATCTGCCGCCTGCGACCCCTGGAGCAGGAGCCCGGGGGCTGGACAGCGGAGGAAAAAAACGGCTGCTGCGATCCATCGGGAAGTCGCGCGGGAAATAGACGCGCTGCTGCGAGTGATCACTGCTGTCCGGTTAAAACTCGAACAAAATCAGCTGGTTAGCGTCTCCCCCTAACTCGTTATGGGAGTCGATCGCTTCCAAGGCCTGTAAAATGGGCATTTTCTCGAAAAGGGTGAGACTCAA
>Ga0209808_1000282_pt1 | contig 25869 bp, 21 predicted proteins | sample GraSoiAngelo_157_FD_186171 | JGI IMG/M metagenome (GOLD analysis project Ga0209808, IMG submission 186171) | Grasslands soil microbial communities from the Angelo Coastal Reserve, California, USA - 14_1009_16_20cm (SPAdes) (version 2) | ecosystem: Environmental > Terrestrial > Soil > Grasslands ... | reverse complement strand
AAGCTGATCGAGAAGCCGGTCTTCGCGCAGATCACGGAGTTTCATGGAGAAAAAATCTCCGGAAACGCCAGAGCGGTGAGGGTTAGCGAATTGAAAAGCGAATGCATTGTCATCGCGACCAGGATCGAACCGCTCCATTCGTAGGCAATCGCGAAACAACTTCCCAGGACGAACAATGGCACGAATGAGGGCAAATGCGCGTGGGCTGCTGCAAACAACAGCGCGCTGAATGTGATGCCCAGAAGACGGCCGAAATAACGCTTGAGTACACCGTAAATAAAAAATCGAAAAAGAAACTCCTCAACCACCGGCGCGATTGCTATCGCGAAAACGATGATCATCATGCGCTGCTCGATCGTGCGCGATCCGCTGAAAAATTCGACGATGTTTTGCTTGCTCGAGCCACCTCCGAAAAGCCGCTGCGTGATGGCGTCGGACAACAAGATCAGTGGATACGCAAAAAACAGCAGGATCGCTCCGGTGCTCAAGGTCCGGGCAAAACTTACTCTGAAAAATCCGCCTAACGCGCCGACATCGAATCCGCGAAGATGAAGGAATGTCACTACGAAGAGCACTACGAAAGCGGTGAGAAGGAAATTTCCAAGAAGATTGCGCGCGTTGAACTGGATCGAGGGCTGCGAAACGGATGCGCCAATGTTTAGCAAAAGGAAAAGAATCAACAGCGCAGCAAGTATTGCTTCCGGAAGCCCGAAGCTTCGCGCCGGTGCGTCCGCGCCAGCGGTGTTTGGTGTTCGCGCGCTGATCTGATGAATCAGCGAAATGTAGACGTAAAGGCTGGCAAGAAGATAAAGGACCGAAAGGACGCCTAAGACGAGGCTTGGGGCGGCTCCGAATGCCGCAAAGAGGCTGGCGGATGGCATGGGACCCCGCCGCTACGGTGCGTAATAGCTTGGCAGAAAATACGCGCGCCCCGATTCCAGTTGCGGAATAAGCTGCTTCGGAAGCTGGAGTTCAATCTTTGCGTCAGATTCTCCGAATATTCGCAGGAAACGGCTTAGACTGAAAGGCGGACCGTACTTCACCACTTTGGCATCCGGCGCGTTGCCCAATTCTTTGGCTTTATGGAAAGCGTCGTCCAACTCACCAAGGCCATCGATCAGTTTGTGTTCGAACGCTTCCTTGCCGGACAAAATCCGGCCATCGGCAATCGTATCGCGCAGCTGATCGGCTGGGAGGTTCCTCTCGTTCGCAACGATGCCGAGAAACTTGTCATAAGTTTTCATGATGAAGTTCTGCACAAGGTCGCGTTCTTCCGGCGTGATTGGTCGTGAGCCATTAAGCATGTCTTTGAATTTGCCGCTCTTAAATATAACGGACGCAAGGCCCACCTTGTTGAACAGCTGCTCATAATTCAACGTTTGAATGATGACGCCGATGCTGCCAGTGATAGTTGTTTCATTGGCCATTAGGAACTGACCGCCGCATGAGACGTAATAACCGCCGGACGCCGCCAGCGAATCCATATAGACGACTACTGGTTTCCTCGCGCGCGTCTTGACCAGCGCGCTGTAGATCGCATCCGATGCTGTCACTTCTCCCCCGGGAGAATCAATCTCCATCACAATGGCTTTCACCCGGCTGTCGTCGCGCGCCTGTTGCAGCGCCGCGCGCATGTCATCGACCATTGAATCGCTTACGTTGCCGGGGATCGAAGAACTGATCAGGCCGCGCATGGTGATGACAGCGATTTTGTCCAGGCTGGCGCGCACGCCTCTTTGGAGCAGGATCTCGCGGAAACGCGGGATCGGTTCTGCTTCCCGGATGCCGCCCAGGCGCTGAAACGCCGCAATCATCAGGACAAAGTTGACGAACAGACTGACGCAAAGCGCGACAAACAAAAAAATGCTGAGACAACCGAGCCCGCGATTTCCGGCCATGACAGGACGAAACTGGCGGAGAACCGCCGCACGCACAAGCGCTTTTAGCACGGACAAATGCCCTAGAGCATTTTCAAATATTCGAGCAATTTCTCTTTGTCTTTCACTAAGCCCAAAGTTTTGAAACGCTCGCTTCGGGGAAACTTGCGGTTGTCGAGCATCTTTAAGAGATCCATCAAGCCGTAGCTGTCCTGCGCGTCCTGATTCCAAAAATGCTGGTTGCCTCCGCTCCAGAGGTTCCACGTGTTGCGTCCCGTGATTTCCTCGGGGGAAAGATCAATGCCGCCGTGCATCGGCTTGAAAATGTCGGCAGTGATTTGCGGAAAATCGGCAGTGGTCCTTCCAGCCGCTTTCGCTTCGTCAATTGGCTCGTTTTTCTTGCAGCTGGAAAAAACGACAACCGCGCATGCAACGAGGCAGCTTCCGACTCGCGCGAGGCGGAGAAGATCGTCTCTGGCTTCCCCGAACGCCTTCACCGAGCCATTATTGATACGTTGGTCGAGAGCTTTCTGGCAAGAAAATTCTAGACGCTATTGCTAAGGCAGATGCAGCGCAGAGGCCGGGCCCAATCTTTTCGTTGCCTAGAAAAACTCGAACAAACGCTGGCCGACCGCAAGGAGACCAACGGCGGCGCCGGGAAAAAGTACGGCACGAATGAAAGGCTGATCAGTCAGCGGCGCGAACGCGCCCGCCTTGAGATCGCGGATTTCGGCGATCAGCTCATCGAATGTCTGCCGTTTCGCGTCGCTTTCCTGACCAACGAGTCGAAACCATCGCAAATCATTGAGCGCAGTTTCGCGCAATTGTTCGGCCGCGCGTCTGAGCAAGATGGCGCTGCCCAGCGCCCAGGCGGCCGTGATGGCAGCGATCAGAACGAGACTGGCAGGCCACGTCCAATTATCAAAAAAGGATGAACGCGCGACAACCAACAACGTGAGAACGAGCAGCGGATACCAGATGAGGGGGGCCACTACTTGCGTGCGCTGCGCGACAAAAAAGATCTCATGGTAGGCGGAAAGTTCCTTTTCGGTCAGCGGCGGTTTCCGGTGAGATTGCTCGACGACCTCACGGCTCCACCTGGTTACTTCCCTGGCAAACATGCGAATAAAATTGCTGTTCAACTGGATCGCATCGACCACGTAGAAGGAGAGAAGCAGAAGACTCGCTCCAGACAGAAAAGAGACAACCTTGTCGATCTTAAACGCCATCTCACCGCGAGCGGGGGCGGGTGGCGGCGGAAAAAGCTTGTAGATTACGAAGGAGAACAAAAAGTACAGAGCAAAGAGAACTCCGATCCGAATAAAGCGGGGCCAAAATTTATTGCGGCAAAGATAAGCGTGCCACGCTTCTTCCGCGGAAAAACGCGAAGTTCGCGGAGGCTCCTTCATCTGCCAGTGTTCGAACCCGATGCCAAGATCCCGCCATCGAAATCGCGTCAACGGTAATGGAGCAAAAGAAAATTCTGCTTCGATCTTCTTTGCATTGGCGTGGAGATCGAAGCTCGCTTTGAACATGAAAAAAATCGCAAGCATGAAGGCGACCATGCGCAGCATTTCACTGGGCCAGATGCTGATTCCGGAGAAAAACGCCAGCGGCTCCTGAGGAGCCCAGTACTGCGCGATGAGAGCGAGCAGGAAAACTATGAGTGGCCCCCCGCAGACTAACCAGAAAGTCGTGCTGACGAGCGCGCGTTTTAGACGCTCAAGAACAGTACCACCTCCGGGCAAGGTGCGTCGCGCGATGCTCACACTTATCCAGGCAGCCATGGCCAACACTGTGAGCGCAATGATGATCAGCCACCAGATAACACCGGGCGCAAGCAACCACTCCCGAAACCACGTCTTGTCTTTTTCATTCTTGCCGTAGTGCGATTCAATCTTCAAGTCCCCGTTCGGTTTCGAGAGATACCAAGGGTGACTCAGATCATAAGCGCCGCGCCGGCTAATCTCGAAGAGTCGCGGTTGCCAGGAAAGACACCACGCCTCTTCGTTTTTCATTCTAGTCGTGGCGACAAGCGTGCCGACGTACATCGAAGTTTGATTCGTGTCGCGAAATGGGGCGATGTGCTGCTGAAGGTAAATGTCGGGCAACGCGCTGCCAAAGGGCGATGCGATGATGAGATTGTGTGTGTCATCCCAATCGTCGCGGCGCTCAAAATGCGCGTCGTAGTTGTTGGTGAAAAAAAGTGCGCCGGGAAATTCCGGACGCAGCGCCCGCAGAATCATCAGCTTATCGTAAATGTCTGAGCCCAGCAGACCGATCGCACGAATTCCAACGCCATCTTCGCGCTGCCAGCGCGCGTTGTCCTCTTTCATCTGCCGCGCTAAACGGCGCAGATAATCAGATTGATTTAGTCCTTCGGTCGCTTCGATCGCGACGGTGTTTTGGCCGAGCTGACTTTTTTGTGGTTGCTCGTGCTGACTTTCCTTGCCGGATTCGCCCGGCAATTGGCCGTCAATGCCGCGAAGGTAATGGTAAGAGTGAATCCATGATGGCCGTTTGTCAGGCTGCTCGAGGATCTGATTAACGGTTTGGCCGGAAGCCTGTGCTTCAAAAGTTGCGCCTAACGACCGGCCATAAGGAGTGTCCCATTCGCTCAGAATTACGATGTGGGGCGGCTTGAAACCTGCCTCCGCGTTAGCCCATGGTTGTTGCACTACCGGAATGCGCCGACGCTCCAGTTCGCAGATCAGTTCGCACAATACTTCGTCGTCGGGTGCGACTGTTCGCACAAAGTGCAGACCGCCACGAGGGCCGAGTCCAGTCGAACCTTCAAGAATTTTCTCGACCATTTTGTTTTCCAAAAGACCGGCGCAACTTTCGCAATCGCGAGGCAGTTGACCGGAAGCACCAGTCTCGTCTGGAATATTTGCTGCAGCCAGAAGTGCGGCATTCGGCGCCGTCGCTCGAGGCGAAATAATCAAGACCCCGTCGAGCGCTTTTTGCGTCGGGGCGCTTAAGCCGTCCCATTTTGCTTCGCGAACCATGTTCTGCAGGCCGGTGGAATTAGCCGGGCCGATCAGTTTGACGGTGACGCTGTCGCGGATGTTCTCCGGGTCCTCAGGCAGAAGCTCGTCCACAAGAGCGGCAAAGCGGCGCAATGGGTTAGGATTGAAATTCCCTGCCGGCAACCAGACTACAACAACTCGGGTCGTATCCGGGGGAAAAACTCTTTTGGTATCGCCTATTGCTTCGCATTCTTCCCACGGAAGGAGCAGCGCGCGCTCCACCGCAGTTGAAGGCGCGTTCGCAGGCGGCAGTTGATTTTCTGGCGGTGGCGGCCAGCTTCGCGTGACGAATCCTATGTGCTCACCATCAACCGGTGTAAATCCGCTTTCGCTCAATCCTTCGAGAACGGCCTGGCGCGCGCGCACTCGTGACTCAGCTTGTTCGCTGTACGGTCCGGCGTCGAGCATCACTGCAAGCAAGAGAACATGAAACGTGCAGGCACGGTCGCGCAGAAGCTCGGCCAGGGCGCCGACTTCATGCCGAGCCTTAATCTCCGCTTCGAGCGAAAGTTCCTGCTTTTGCGCCACGGCGATTGGGTCCTGCCACAGCCGAGCATCTACGTCTTGTTTCGCTGTCACCGGAATCGCTTTTTCGCTCGGCACGGGCGGACGCGTGCTGACCAGCGGTTTATATTGCGCGATTACTCCGGCGAGCACTGCGAGGAGCGGCAACAGGGTTCCCCAAGGTAAATCAAACTTTGATTTGTCGTTGTCCGCCATGATCACTTCCGTTCCGCAGTGATCTGCGGAAAATCCGAAGTTGTCTTATCGGCCGCCTTTGCTTGCCTGACGTGCTCGTTCGTTTCGCGGGCATCAAGCGCGAGCAGCCCGCATATAGAAAACCGGCTTCCGACTCGCGCGAGAGAGAGAAGATCGCCTCTGCCTGGCAGCAACGCCTTCACCGGGTCATTATTGATATGTGATTCGTGAACAGAGTGGCAACAAAATTCTAAAAGCCTGTGCGTTTGCAGAATCTGGGCAGTGCCGGGGTCACCGACCCGGTTACAACGCGGTCCGGTTCATTCGACGAATTCCAATTCAATGGGAGCGTCGATGTAGCCTTTGGCGCGTGCGTGAGTTAGAAATTTGCGGATAGCCGCGCGTCCAACTTCACCATAGTCGCGGGTAAATTCATTCACATACATGCCGATGAATTTACTGGTGAGCTTCGTGCTCATGCCGCGGGCGTAGGCAAGCGAATTACGCACCGCCTCATCTCGATTCGCCAGACCATAATCGATGCTTTCGCGAATAATTTCGCTGAGATCGTGCCGGATTGCTGATGGGATATCTTTACGAATCACATTGCCACCCAGAGGCAACGGCAAGCCCGTTTCGCGCTTCCACGACTCTCCAAGATCGACAACCTTCTCAAAACCTGATTGCACATAGGTGAGTTGTCCTTCGTGAATGATTAGACCGGCATCCGCTCGCCCTGCTTTTACCGCATCGAAAATTCGATCGAACGGAACGACGACGTAATCGAACTCGCCCACAAAAAGTTGTAGCGCAAGAAATGCGCTCGTCATCTTGCCCGGTACGGCGATTTTGCTGCCCACTAAAAATTCCTTCACCGTGGCTTCTTGCATTCCATTCTTATTGAGCGTTGAGCGTCGAGCGCTGCGCGTTGTCTGCTTTCTAATAACAATCGGCCCGTATCCATTGCCCATGCTCGCTCCGCAAGGCAGCAGCGCGTACTTGTGGGCCACGTATGGATACGCGTGGATCGAGATAGCTGATATGTGCAGCTCGCTGCGTCGCGCTCGTTCATTCAGCGTCTGAATATCTTCCAGCCGATGGTCGAACCGATAACCGCGGAGATCGATCTTGTTCTCCGCCATCGCATAGAACATGAACGCATCATCCGGATCGGGGGAATGACCCAGGGTAAAGCGGTCGGGGATGTGCTTCGTCATTTGTTCTGACCTCTAATCATTTGCCTGTCAGGTTCCGTTAACAATAGACGCCTCGACGATGAAAGCGATGCGAAGACGCGTCGCAGTCCCAAAGCACTGCGTTCGAAAAGCGTGGGGACCGCATGTTCTGTTTTTTGCGAAGCTTTGGAGTGCATACGCGTCCTCGCGTCGCTTTTGCGCGATCGCGCGCTTACCAAACCGCCCCCTCGATTTTGATTAGGAGATCGCTCTGTCGAAGACGAGAACAACGCTTCCTTCATAAAACAAAACAGCCGCCGCGCGGTTCGGCGCGACGGCTGTTTGTTACAACTGTGTCGAGGAAGGTGCTGACTTCTCTACAGCGCTCCCTCCACAGTCTTATCGATTCTCTACTACTTGGGGCGCCGGCTTGATCATTTCAATCTGGGCGCTCACCTTTTGGATTTGTGCGGCCTGCTCCCTCAGGCTTGCAGTCACGGCTTTAATTTCTCCCTCCTGTAAGGCGATGGTAGCCTGCTGTTTTTCAGTCGTGGCCTTCAACTGTTGCACGGTCTGATGCTCTTTGAGGAATTCGTTGAGCAACATCGCGTTGATCTGGTTGTAGCGGACGGTGTAGGGTTTTCCGTCTTTGTCCACCCCTATCAAGGCGGGATTCACCTTTGCTACTTCTTCGCTTCAACACCGGGGTCGGTACTGGAGCGCTGGCCCTCACGAGCGGTGCCGGGTCGGATTCCAATACCGCAGTTGGCGCTGCAGCGATGCTGCTGAACACCACCGGCGATCGGAATACGGCCGTTGGTCCCGTGTCTGTTTTGGAACCTTCCGCGTTGGTACTGAATTTCAGCTTTTAGTGTCAATACTTTTTTAGAAATTCTTTTTGGAGGAGTACAGGCAGCGCCCTGCTAAGCGTCGAATGCTCGGCTCGGATTGCTGTTTGCCTTAATAAAGCTGTTCCGTTAGCCTCAGGACCGATGGCTCGCTCCGGTTTGGGTAAAGGTCTTGGCGCGCTGATTGGTCCGCCTTCAGCCGCCACGGGCACAGAGGTCACTGAATCGGGCAAGAGAGTGCACCAGATCAGTTTGGCGAGCATTGTCCCGAGCGCGTTACAGCCGCGCAAGGATTTTGGGCGCGAAGCGTTGCAGGAACTGATCAATTCGATTCAGCAGCACGGCATCATTCAACCCCTCATCGTCCGCCTCGCCACAGCGAGTCCGTCCAGTGGCGGACAGATGGGCGCGCGATTTGAGCTTATCGCAGGCGAACGCCGCTGGCGAGCGGCACAGGAAATCGGCCTTGCGACCGTGCCCGCGATCGTTCGCACCGCAAATGACCTGGAGGTGCTCGAGTTATCGTTGATTGAAAATCTACAGCGCGCGGACCTAAACCCAATCGAAGAAGCTCAGGGCTACGCGAGGTTAGCTAATGAATTTGGAATGCGACAGGAGGACATCGCGGTCAAGGTCGGACGTAGCCGGGCGGCAGTGGCGAACGCGCTGCGGCTTTTGGATCTGCACCCACAGGTGCAAGTCTGGCTAGCTCAGAACTTGCTTTCGGTTGGTCACGCAAAAGTGCTGCTGGCATTAAAAGCTCCAGAGGAACAACTATTGGCTGCGGAAACAGTTTTGCGACGCAATGCCACTGTGCGTTCCACGGAGCGCCTGGTCGCACGCCAGCTCGGGATCGGACGGTCACGGCGAAGGTCTCGACGGATGGCGGCCGAATTGCCCGCCGCGGGGACGGCAGTGGAAGACTTACAGAACCGGCTGCAACAACATCTGGCGACGCACGTCACCATCCACCACGGAGACAAACGCGGGCGGATTGAAATTGAGTACTACGGAACGGACGATCTCCAACGGATCGTTACTGCCCTGGGACTGCCGCCCAGCGAGACCTGACCTTGCTGCACTGGCAGCGGGGGAACAGTTGGATCGTTGAAGCATTGAAACGATGAACTGTGCGATTGCATACGCGAGATTGGTTCCGTTTTTGCTGTTTGTGATATTACTGGCAAAGACAGAGACCCCGAAGATCTGGGAGGAATTCTCCGGCGAGAAAGCTTTTGGTCATGTTCAACGGCTCGTTGATTTCGGGCCGCGCCCAGCTGGATCTACGGCTATCGAAAAATCCAGAGATTACATTGAGGACCAACTTCGTCGCTCTGGCTGGCAGGTAACGCGTCAAGCATTCAGTGACGACACCCCGCGGGGCACGATCCAGTTCGTAAATTTGGTTGCCCAATTTTCCGGCCAGGGGAAGGCGGCGTCCCCCTCGTTTTTGTTGTGCTCGCATTACGACACAAAAATTTTTGACGCCATTCGGTTTGTCGGAGCTAACGACGGCGGCTCTAGCACAGGCCTGCTCCTGGAATTAGCCCGGGTAATCGGGCAGCAGCCAAGTTTGGCTAAGAAAATCGAACTGGTGTTTTTTGATGGCGAAGAAGCTTTTGAACAGTTTTCTCAGACGGATGGTTTGTACGGAAGCCGCTATTTTGCCAGGCGACTTCAAAGCGGCGGCGCGAAACAATTTCGCGGCGGGCTGTTGTTCGACATGGTTGGCGACCGGTCTCTCGGCATAACGCTTCCCGCAGATTCCCCTGCCGAGATTGCGCGAGGTATTTTTGCCGCGGCAGAAGCGCTTAAGTTGCGAAACTATTTTACCTACCTGGGCCGGGAGCTCATCGACGATCACGTACCGCTGAACGCGATCGGTATTGCGACGGCGGACATTATTGATTTTGAATATCCCTGGTGGCACACAGCCGATGACACAATCGACAAAGTCAGCGCGCAGAGTCTCCAGACCGTCGGGTCCGTCGCCTTGTATTACCTGTCTGAGTTCGCGCTAAGGTGAATGAGTAGCGCGGCACAAGATGCGCATCGTCGCACCGCTCTGGCCGTCAATTGCAAATTTCCAGATTGCCTGTTGCCATCTTTCCCGGCAGTCTGATTGTGAATTGCCGTCTCAACGGAGCCCTTCGTATCTATGTCCCGTCTAACGCAAAAGAACATTGGGGTGATTGGCCTGGGGATCATCGGTCGGTCAGTAGCCGGGAATCTCCGCCGCAGAGGGTTTCCGGTTTTCGTTTGGAACCGATCGCCGCGGTCGGTGCCAAATTTTGTCGGTTCGCTTGGAGAACTGGCAGAGGTTTGCAATTACATCCAGATCTTTGTGTCCGACGACGGAGCTCTGCTGCAGACTGTTGAAGAGCTAAGCGGAGACCTTGCGCCGCGTCATCTCGTCCTTGCGCATTCGACGGTCGCTCCGGATTCGATGCGTGCTGCGGCAGAAATTGCCGAACGTCGAGGAGCACGCTTCATCGAGGCGTCATTTACCGGGAGCAAGGTTGCAGCCGAAAAAGGTGAACTGGTTTATTACGTCGGCGGAACCGACACAGCGTTGCGAGAAGCGCGTCCCATTCTTGAGGCTAGCAGCAAAGAGATCATCCACCTCGGAGCTGTCGGCGAGGCGAGTGCCATCAAGCTCGCCACGAACATGATCACTGCCGCAACCGTCCAAGCCGCGGCGGAAGCTCTCGCCCTGATTCAAGCATTAGGCTTGCCGCTGGAAAAATTTGTCGAAGCGATGCATGCCAATGCCAGTTATTCTGGCACTCTAGCGTTGAAACTCCCGAAAATGCTCGAGCGGGATTTCGAGCCGCACTTTTCCGTTAAGCACATGCTGAAAGACATGCAGATCGTCAGTCAGGTTGCTTTGTCGCGTTATTTGGACTTGGGAGTGACCGCCGCGGTCCACGACCAGTTGCTTGAGCAAATGCAGTGGGGTCACGGAGACGATGATTATTCGTCCGTTGTGCGCAAATATTTGCACGACCGTGGTGCAGCGCTTTACGAAGAGCCGCAAACACAAGAGCAGGATGAGAAGGCCGACGCCGCTGAGCCGAATATTGCCCTAGCAGAATCGGAGCCGGACAAGGTTGCAGAAGGTGGGGGTCTCGCGACGCGACAGCCTTTGCTCGCTTTCGGAGAGGCAGGTGGTGCAGCGGCTGACGCAACGACACGATTGCGCCGCGGTTTTCTCAAACAACTCCTGAGCCGGTTCTCGTCTGGACAAGAATGATCCAGCCCTCCCGAGCTGGGAAGGCCAGCTCCCTCGATCTTTCGGAGCGCGCGAAGTTTCGGATCACCGGGACGGACCGGTTTCGATTTCTCAACGGGCAAATCACAAACGATTTGCGCAAAGTCAGCGAAACAGTCGCGATCGAGGCGTGCGTGCTCAATGCGAAGGGAAAAATGGATGCGCACATTTTCGTTGGAGCATTGGGCGAATCGTTTTTGGTGGATGCCGAGACGGGTGTTCGAGAGAAACTCCGCGCCAGGTTGGAGCGCTACATCATCGCCGATGACGTTGAAATTCAAGACGTCACCAATCAATTCTCGCTGTTTCACGTTCTCTCACCGGAATCACCAACAGCAAAAGATAGCAGGCTTGTTTCTGCGCGTCGCTTTACCGAGCAAGGTTGCGACATATGGAGTGACCGGGCACATCACGACGCCTTGTTGCAACAATTGTCTTCCACATTTGCTCCTCTCGATTCTGCCGCGGCAAACATCATGCGAATCGAGCAAGGTATTCCTCAGTGGGGCTCAGAGCTGACAGAGGAGATTATACCCATTGAAGCGAACCTGGAACAACGCACGATCGATTACCAAAAAGGCTGTTACATCGGTCAGGAAGTGATCTCACGAATTAAGATGTCAGGCCAAACAAACAAACGCTTATGCGGGTTGATTCCGCTCGATAACGTTCCGCTCCAGCCAACAATGAAACTTGCAGCTCCGTCGATAGAAGGGAAAGAAGTCGGCTGGATCACCAGCGCAACCCATAGCGAGCGAATGGGAAAAGAGATCGCCCTCGGATATGTGAAACGCGGCTTCAACAGCGTCGGCACGAAATTAGATGCGCTCGTGGCGGCAGATTTCGCAGCGCAAAAACCCAACACAATTTCAGTCGAAGTGGTTCCGCTTCCGTTTGTCTGAAGCCTCACGACAACGAAAAAGTCAGAGAGCGTGTCATTCCAGGCGTTGCTCTGCGGATTCAAAGACAACCTCGCCGCCGATCATGGTCATCACGCAGCGGCTCTTTAGGATCTCCGGCTCCGGGATTTTCAGGATGTCCTGCGAGAGAACGGTGAAATCGGCGAGTTTTCCGACTTCGATCGAGCCCTTGTCGTTTTCTTCAAAGACGCCGTATGCGGGCCAGATCGTGAACATTTTCAATGCCTGCTTGCGAGAGACCGCTTGCTCCGGATGCCAACCTTCAGCTGATTCGCCTCTGATGCTTTTGCGCGCGACTGCTGCATAAAATTCAATCATCGGTTCGCCGCGTTCGACTGGCGCATCGGAGCCGCCGCAAATGATCGAGCCGGATTTCAGAAACGATTGCCACGCATACGCTGCGGCGAGCCGATCAATTCCGAGACGACTCAGTGCGAAAAATAGATCGCTTATTGCGTGCGACGGCTGCATTGAAGGGATCACACCTAGTTTCGCGAAGCGCGGAATGTCCACCGGATCGACAATCTGCGCGTGCTCGACACGCCAGCGCGGCTCGCGAATTTTTCGCGCGTTCGGCGGCACAGCTTTGAACGCCTGTTCGTAAAGATCGAGGATCAGCCGGTTCGCACGGTCGCCGATTGCGTGTGTCTCGACTTGAATGCCGCTGCGAAGCGCTTCTTCAAACATCGGCTTCAATTCTTCCGGCTTCTCGGTCAGATAACCGGAAGTATCAGGCGCATCGGCGTACGGTTTGAGCAAGGCAGCGCCGCGCGAACCGAGCGCGCCGTCGAAGATCACTTTGATCGTGCGCTGCGTGAAATGATGGTCGAACGCGTTAATGGTTGCTCCTTCACGTAAGAAATTCTGCGCATCTTTACCTGGGCCGTACACTGCGTTTATGAATCGGATTTTGATCTTGCCGGCTTCAAAATCTTTTCGGAGAAGGTCGATATCCTCACTGTCGCTGCCGGCGTTTTGAATTTCGCACCAGCCCAGCCCAATCTCGCGATTAATTCCGCGCAGCAACGCTTCCTCGCGTTCTGCTTCTGTCGGCTTCGGAATATTTCTTGAGACCAGTTCCTGCGCGTTATCGAGCAGCATTCCATTTGGCTCGCCACTGCTTTTCAGAATTTGTCCACCAAACGGGTCTGGCGTGTTCCTGTCGATTTTCGCGATTCTCAGCGCGGCAGAATTTGCGACTGACGCATGACCGTCGGCACGCGTGAAAAAAACGGGATTATCCGGCGCGATTTTATCGAGGTCCTGTCGGGTGGGAAACTTTGACGGTTTCCAAAATGTTTCGATCCAGCCGCGTCCGGTGATCCATTTGCCGATCGAAGTTTGGGCGACGCGCGCTTTCACTTTGTTTAGAAAATCGCCAAGTGTGTTCGTGCCCTCGAGGTTCAGGCGCATCTCGCGTTCGCCGATCCCAAAAATGTGGCAATGTGAATCGGTCAATCCCGGCACGAGCGTATGTCTACGAAGATCGATGACTTTCGCGGCGTGAAATTTCTTCGCGTCTTCATTCGAGCCAACGAAAACTATTCGGTCGCCTTTTACAGCAATTGCTTCAGCTTTCGGCTGTTTGTCGTGCTCCGTGTAGATGTTTCCATTGGCAAGCACGAGATCGACATCCTGAGCGCGAATCATTGCAGTCACAGAAAATGCGGCGAGACAGGAAAATAACCATTGCGCCGCTCGAGGTGTTTTCACCATCTCTGAATTTTATTTGTACGGGAGGCTAACAGCTTGCCCTACAGGGTTTGGTACACAATCGGCAGGATCAATGTCGATCTTACGGACTTGACGCTTTGCCGAAGTTCTGACGTGATCAGGTGTCGCGGAAGTTTTTGGATCGATATGAACAGCGAAATTTATTTTGCCCTCCCGCAGCGCATTTATAGAATCCGTTACTCCTCGGACAAGCGATTAACCTTAACCCTTTGCAGCGTCTGAACGAGATAGTTTCTGAGCTCAGTTTCCTTTTGTTGGGAGCGCGGAGATTCAGCTCCGTCAGCCGGGCTGTCGATTACTGACTATGGCAAATTTCTTTCCACGCTGGACGAATTGGGTGCCGATCAAGCTCGTGGTCTGCGGCATCGTGCTCGCATGTGGGCTGAGTGGCGCCACCTGGTACTACGCTACGCCAAAATACACCAAAGTAGGATATCAACCGATCCAACCCGTGCCGTTTCCGCACGATATTCATGTTACACAGCTCGGAATGGATTGCCGTTATTGTCACAGCTTTGTGGAGGTGGCGGCGCACTCCAATGTGCCGAACACGCAGACCTGCATGAACTGCCATACGCAGGTGCAAAAGGACAATCCAAAGCTGGAGCCGGTGCGTGCGAGCTGGAAATCAGGCGATCCGGTCGACTGGGTGTGGATCTATCGCACGGTCGATTACGTTTATTACAATCATGCCGCACATGTGAACCGGGGCATTAGTTGTTTCAGTTGTCACGGCCCCGTCAATCACATGTCGACCGTGTATCTGGCTAAGCCGCATAGCATGGCGTGGTGCCTCGACTGTCATCGGCATCCGGAAAATTTTCTGCGGCCTGAAGAACAGGTTTTTGATCTCGATTGGAAACCTGAAGACGTGAAGCCGGCGGAGTTTGTCGCCAAATACGGTCAGCCAAGCAACGTGCGCGAAGATTTTTCCAAGAAGAAAAAACTCACGCAGACCGAGATCGGCGAGACGCTGAAGGAGCGCTGGAATATAACGCCGCCGACAAATTGCCAGGGGTGCCATCGATGAAACGCGTCTTCCAACATCCGCCGGAGCCATTACACGGAAAGCATTACTGGCGCGGTTTGGGTGAGTTGAACGATACGCCAGAATTTCGGCAATGGCTGGAGCGTGAGTTTCCCCCAGGCGCGGCAGAGCTGAACGGGGACGAATGGTCGCGACGCGACTTTTTGAAGTTAATGGGCGCCTCGATGGCGCTCGCAGGCGTTGGCCTGACGAGTTGTCGCAGGCCCGAGCTGCATCTCGTTCCGTTCACAAAGAACGTTGAATGGACGATCCCCGGGAAATTTCTCTACTACGCCACCGCGATGCCCCGACGCACAGGCGCAATTCCGCTGATCGCCACAACCGTGGATGGGCGCCCGATAAAATTGGAAGGCAACCCGTTGCATCCGGCTAGTGGCGGCGCCACGGACACATTTGTTCAAGCATCAATTCTGGACTTGTACGATCCATCACGCTCGCAGCGTTTTGTTCACAAGGGAAAAACGAGCAATCGCGCTGATTTTGACGCTTACGTAGGAACTCTTCGCAACGCGCTTACGAGCCAACGTGGAGACGGTCTTGCATTCCTGGTTGGGGAAACGAATTCCCCAACGCGTGAACGACTGTGCAATGAACTCGAAAAAATGTTTCCGAGCATGCGCTGGTGCGTTTATGAACCGCTGCTGAGTCATGAGCAGGCAACTGCTGCGCAAAGCGCGTTCGGAGCCGGCGCGCGGCTTGTTCCGAAATTGGATCGCGCAGACGTAATTTTCGCGCTGGATAGCGATTTTCTCGATTGCGGCCATGGCGACCTCGAATCGGTGCACGCGTTCACCTCGCGCCGAAGAGTGAAATCCGCGGCAGACAGTATGAATCGGCTTTACGTCGTCGAGAACCGCTTCACGCTCACCGGTGCAATGGCAGACCACCGGCTCCGTTGCCCCGCGAGCCAGATTGCCGCGTTCGCGCACGCGCTTGCGAAAAAAATTCTCGCAGGAACAAACGATGCCGGACTAGGCGGACTCGTTAACAATCTGCAGACTCCGGCAGGCGGCGCAACCTTCAATGAACAATGGCTTGGCGAGGCCGCAAATGACCTGCTCACAAAACCGGGTGCGAGCTTGGTACTCACGGGTCCAAATCAGCCGAGCCCAGTGCAATTGCTTGTTTATGCAATTAATGCTGCGTTGAAAAATATCGGCCAGACGTTGACCGTCCGACAATTACCGCACAACGCGCGCACGATAGGCATTTCACAATTGGCGTCCGACGTAAAGGATGGGCGAATCAAGCAACTTTTCATTTTCGGCGGCGATCCCGTTTACAACGCACAGCGCGGACTCGTATCGGATCCGCAAACAAAGCTCCCGCTCGACTGGGCTGAATTGCAAAAGAAGGTGCCGGAGATTGTGCGACTCGGTTATCACGAGGACGCGACGTCCGCGCTCAGCCACTGGCAAATTCCGCTCGCGCATTATTTGGAATCGTGGGGCGACGCACTCACATCCGGTGGCGATTACTTGTCAATTCAACCAATGATCCTGCCGCTCTTTGGCGGACTTTCGGAAATCGAACTGCTCAATGCGTTGCTCGGCGGCCCAAAAACAGAAGGGCCTGAACTCGTGCAGGAAAGTTTTCGCGCCACAAATCCGCTGGGCGATTTTCAAACTGCGTGGTCCCGTTTCTTGCACGACGGTTTCGCATCGCACGTCCAACCGCGTGATCAGACCGCTTCGTTCAATGCAAACGCGATCCGACCGCAGTTTCAAAGTTCATGGACGTTGCCTCCAGCGCCAACGCCGGATTCGCCGGAGATTGTGCTCACAGGCAGTTATTCAATGGACGACGGGCGTTACGCCAATAACGGCTGGCTACAGGAATTGCCCGACCCAATAACCAAACTCACCTGGGACAACGCCGCGCTCATGAGTCCTGGCTTTGCGAAGAGGCTTGGTGTTGCAACCGGCGACCTGGTGCAGATCACGATCACAGCAAAAAGCGCCGCGTTGGAACCGATCAAACGTGAGTTGGTCATCGCCGCACTCGTGTCGCCCGGCCATGCGGACAATTCGATTACCATCCCGCTGGGTTACGCGCGGAAGATGCCGCAATTTTACGAGCTTCCGTACGCGGGCGGAGCGCTCAAGCAAAGACCTGGAATCGCGGAGCAATCCGGCTTCAATGGTTATTTCCTGCGAACAGTTGCCAATCCGTATTTTGCCGTCGCAGGAGCGCCTGGGATCGAGAGTGTTCGCGTGACCAAAGTCGGCCGCACGTATCCGTTTTCGATTACGCAGGAGCACTTCAGCATCGAAGGCCGCGGGCTTGTCCGCGAAGCGACGTTGGAAGGTTACCGGGCGAATAATGAGTTCGCGAAAAAAATTCCGGGCGAAGAAGAATTGCCACATCCTCCGCCCAGCATTTACACCCATCCGCCGCTGGACGCGCCGCAGCAGTGGGGGATGAGCATCGATTTGAATGTGTGCACTGGGTGCCAGGCGTGCGTCATCGCCTGTCAGGCGGAGAACAACGTTCCTGTCGTCGGAAAGCTACAAGTCTCGCACGGCCGCATCATGCACTGGCTGCGCATCGATCGTTACTACGCCAGTCGTAAACCATTCAATCAAGACCGCGGCGAATGGCCGGATGATCCCGAGATCGTGCATCAGCCGATGCCGTGTCAGCATTGCGAGAACGCTCCGTGCGAGACGGTTTGCCCCGTGAACGCGACCCTCCACAGCGAGGACGGATTAAACGTCATGGCTTACAATCGTTGCGTCGGCACGCGATTTTGCTCGAACAACTGCCCGTACAAAGTGCGCCGATTTAATTATTTCGACTACAATCAGCGACCAGTCGGCAAGAGAAAGGTCGTGGGCGCATTCAATATCTACGAAGAATATTTCGCGCCGCTGACCACCAAAGGCGCGCCCGACACGATCAAGATGCAGAAAAACCCGAACGTCACCGTGCGCATGCGCGGGGTGATGGAGAAATGCACCTTCTGCGTGCAACGTATCGAGGAAGCAAAGATCGCGGCGATCGCACGCGCAGGCGCTTCACCGGACAAACGTATTCCGCGCGATTCGTTTACGACCGCGTGTGCGCAAGCGTGCCCCACCGGCGCGATTGTCTTTGGAGACATCAAGGATCGTGAAAGTGCGGTCTCAAAAGTGAAACAGCAGGATCGCAATTACCGCATTCTCGATTATTTGAACGTTGTCCCGCGAGTCAGTTATCTCGCGCGCATTCGCAATCCAAACCCGAAAATGCCTGACGCGGAAAACATCGGAGTCGCGAGTTTGGTAGAGAAATTACCGGAATAATGAATCTCCGATTCTCGATTTTTGATTTTGGATTGTCGCCGTTGGCAACTGGCGATTGGCAATTGGTAATTTCGTGATGGACGGAGCACCCGCAGCAGCACCAGAAAAAATCAAAGAGGCCGAGCAGCGAATTGCGCATGTGCCGTTGGTTTTAAACCGGCGCAATTTCAGCTGGCTGACCGAGCGCATTTCCGGTGTCGTCGAACAACCGGCGCCGCGCTGGTGGTGGGTGGCGTTCACCATCACTGCAAGCGCCGCGACGTTTGGGCTTTTTTGTATCGGCTACCTGATTTCCACTGGCGTCGGCACATGGGGAAATCAAATCCCGGTGGGCTGGGCTTGGGACATTACGAATTTCGTTTTCTGGATCGGTATCGGACACGCCGGCACACTGATCTCGGCGATCTTGTTTTTGCTTCACCAAAAATGGCGTACTTCGATCAACCGCTCGGCGGAAGCGATGACGCTTTTTGCGGTGATCTGTGCCGCGATTTTCCCAGGCATTCACGTCGGCCGGTTCTGGATGGCCTGGTATCTGGCGCCGGTGCCCAATAACTGGGCGATCTGGCAAAATTTCCGCAGCGCGCTGATGTGGGACGTGTTTGCGGTATCGACCTATTTTACCGTCTCGGTCCTATTTTGGTACACCGGTTTAGTTCCGGACTTGGCGTCTTTGCGCGACCGGGCAACCACAAAGATCAGGAAGTTCCTTTTCGGAATCTTCGCGCTTGGCTGGCGCGGCTCGAATCGGCACTGGCGCCATTACGAAATGGCGTATCTGCTTTTGGCCGGCCTTTCGACACCGTTGGTTCTCTCCGTGCACAGCGTGGTATCGTTCGACTTCGCCAGCACGGTCGTGCCGACGTGGCACAGCACAATCTTCCCGCCCTACTTCGTTGCAGGCGCAATCTTCGGGGGCTTTGCCATGGTGCTGACTCTGCTGTTGCCGGCCCGCGCCATCTTCAAGTTGCAAGATGTCATCACACCGCAGCACATCGACAAAATGGCGAAGATCATTTTGTTGACTGGCTCATTCGTCGGTTACGCCTACACGATGGAGTTTTTCATCGCGTGGTATAGTGGCAATGCTTACGAGCGGTTCGCGTTTTGGAATCGCATCTTTGGTCCTTACTGGTGGTACTGGTGGTTCGGCATGCTCTTTTGCAACGTGCTTTCGCCGCAACTGTTCTGGTTCCGGTGGTGCCGGTACAACGTGTTGGTCGTTTTCTTTGTCGCCATGTGCGTGAACGCCGGCATGTGGTTTGAGCGCTTCATCATTATTGCCGGCGGTTTGGCCCGAGATTTCCTGCCATCGTCATGGAGAGTTTATCATCCGACGTGGGTGGACATCTGGACATACATTGGCACACTCGGGATTTTCACTTCGCTGTTTCTGCTGTTCATCCGTTTCCTGCCGATGATCGCGATGTCGGAAGTGAAGACAGCCGTGCCTGAGGCAGACCCGCATCATGATATGCCTCTTCAATCGGTATCTCCTGGTGGAAAGGAGCGCACACGATGATCAAAACTCCGTACGGTCACAAAGTTTACGCCATGGCGGCGGAGTACCAGAGCGCTGCAGCGCTTTATGAAGCAGCCAAGCGCGTCCGCGACGCCGGCTTCCGGCGTTGGGACGTTTATTCGGCATTCCCAATTCATGGGATGGACGAAGCCATGGGTCTGGGAAAATCTTGGTTGAGCGGCTGGGTCTTGTTTGGCGGAATTTCGGGACTGCTCACGGCGGCGCTGGTCGAGTTTGGTCCCTCATCGATTCTTTATCCGGTCGATGTGCACGGAAAACCAACCAACTTTTTCACTGTTCCCGCGTTTTTCCCGATCATGTTCGAACTCACGGTGCTTTTCGCCGCGTTTGCGGCGTTTTTTGCTTGGCAGGGAATGAACCGGCTGCCGCGCTGGAATCATCCCATGTTCAACTGGGAGCGGTTTAGCCGCGTTACCAATGACGGATTTTTCCTCGCGATCGAAGCGCGCGACCCACGATTTACCGAGACTGGCGTGCGCCAATTATTGGAAGAAACCGGCGGACAACACATCACCATCGTCCACGAGGACTAATTATGTTGCGCGGATTTTTCGTGATTTTTTTTCTATGCACGATCGCGATCATCGCGGTGTTCGGATTTCGCGGGCAAATCAGCACACAACCGCCGACTGAAGTTTTTCCTGACATGGTGCGCCAGCCGAAAGTGCGCGCACAAGCGCCACTGGATTTGTTCGCGGACGGGCGGGGACCACGCTTGCCGGTTCCTGGCACAGTTCCGATTGGGTACGAAATGCCGAAGCCTCAGAGCGCTGAAACGCAGGCCATCGAAGTCGGTCCATGGTCGCATCCGCACAGCACTTTCAGTGTTGGCACCGATTACTACAACACCGGCAAAATGGCCGACCAGTGGGGAACAGGTATTCCGCTGGAAGTGACGCGCGAGTTAATGGAACGCGGACAACAGCGTTTCAACATCACTTGCGCGATGTGCCACGGCGCTGCGGCTGCGGGTAATGGAATCACCAAACAATATGGCCTTGCCACTGTGGTCACGCTTCAGGACGAACGCATTCGCAAAATGTCGGACGGCGAAATTTTCAACACGATCACCAACGGTAAAAACACGATGATGGCTTACGGCCCAAACATCATCGTGCCGGATCGCTGGGCGATTATTGCTTACCTGCGCGCTTTGCAGCGTAGTCAAAACACGAACGTTGCCGATGTGCCGCCAGAGCATCGCGCCGAACTGGACAAGCCGGCCGAGAGCAAACCGCCGGAAGCGAAACCCGCAGGGAAGCAGGAGGCGCCAAAAAAATGAGCGAACGCTTACAGACTGTTCCGACTCCTGAAGGCGAATATTTCGACAGCGGCCGATTCGCTGGGCTTTCGTTCCTGCTTGGACTGGTTGCAGTAGTCGCGCTCGTCCTCTGTGTTGTCGGCGCAGTCCTAAATCCACATCAGTTCAGTTATTCCTGGCTCTTTGCGTTTGCCTTTTTCTTTACGCTGTGCGCTGGCTGCTTTTTTTGGACAATCGTGCATCATGCGACCGACGCCGAATGGAGCGTGGTCGTGCGCCGTCAGCTGGAAAATCTTGGCGCATTACTGACGGTCCTGGCGCTGCTGTTTGTCCCGATTCTTCTACTCCGCCATCATTTGTTTGCGTGGATGGATATTCCGCGCGGAGTCGAAGAATCACTCGATACCAAACGCGCCTATCTCAACTGGCCTTTCTTTCTCGTGCGCGCGGTAGTGTTTCTCGGGTTTTTCCTTCTGGCTGCGCTCGCCTTGCGACGACTTTCAGTCCGGCAGGACAGCGATGGCAATCCGTGGTTCACCATTGGAATGCGCAAAGTCTCGTTCATTAGTCTGCCGATGTTTGCGCTTTGTCTGACTTTCGGCGCGTTCGATTGGTTCATGAGCCTGAACTACCGCTGGTTCTCAACCATGTTCGGTGTTTACATCTTCGCGGGCGCAGCCGGCAGTTCCATGTCGCTGCTCGTTCTGGTGATCACCGCATTGCGGCAGGCTGGCTACCTGAAGGACGTCGTCACCGTTGAACATTATCACATCATGGGAAAATGGATGCTGGCCTTCTGCGTTTTCTGGGCCTACATCGGCTTCGGCCAGTACATGCTCATCTGGTACGCGAACATCCCGGAAGAGACGCAGTTTTTCATCACGCGAAACACGCAATCCTGGTGGGTGTTGAGCATGCTGTTGGTCATCGGGCGCTTCTTCATTGCCTTTCCAATCCTGCTCATGCGCTCCATCAAGAAGCATCCGCACCAGCTTTCTATCGTAGCTGGTTGGATTCTGTGCATGCAGATGCTCGATATCTACCTCATCGTGCTGCCTGCGTTACACGGCACCGGGTTTCGTCCCAGCATTTGGGATTTGCTTTCGCTCATCGCCATCGGCGCGACGCTCGGGTTCGTCTATCTGCGTCTCGTGCCCAGGACTTCGCTGTTTCCTGTTCGCGATCCGCGGCTGATCGAATCTCTGCAAACTGTAAACTGAAATGGCAAACGCTGAATCTATTCGTCAGATTGCACGTTCGCGCGCTCCGTTGTCCACGTGGTTGGCGGTCGTGCTCATCTTTGCGTTGTTTGGCGTAATCGTGCTCGCGATCATTGGCCCAATGCCGCGGGGAAGTGACTACGAAGAGACGCGCGCCAAAAAGCGCATTGAAAAACTTAAAACTGTCCGAGAAGACGCAGAGAAAGCTCTGAACACGTACGCTTGGATCGATAAAAATAAAGGCGTCGTTCAAATCCCGATCAGTCGCGCGATGGAGCTGACGACCGCTCAGCTTGCACAGCAAAAACCAGCGCCGGCAGGTCCAATTGCTACGCCACAGGCGCAGTCTCCGGCCGCGCCCAGTTCACCTGCTCCTGCAGGTTCCCCGAAACCTGGCGCGGTTCAGCCGGCTGGCTCGCCTTCGGCGCCCGCACCCGCTGCGCCGGTGACTCAACCTGCTGCATCGCCTTCACCAGCGGCACAGGCATCGCCACCTGCAGGTGCTTCACCCGCCGCGGCTTCGCCGTCACCTGCGCAAAGCCCATGAGTGCTCTACGATTTCACGATTCAACATTTCAACGGTTCAACGAAGGATGAACGCCACTGGAATTCCACTGAAAGAACCATCCGTCTCTGCCGCCGCGGGAGCGACAGAGCAGTTGGAGCGCGCGTACATCGACGCGTCGACGCGTGTGCCAGTACTGATGTTCTACACCTCGGCAATGGCGTGGCTGATCCTCGGCACGCTGCTGGCGGGTTTCGTTTCATTTAAACTTCACGAGCCCGATCTGCTGTCGAACATTAGTTTTCTGACGTGGGGACGCGTGCGGCCGGCGCACATGAACGTGATGGTCTACGGCTGGGCTTCCATGGCCGGAATTGGCACTGCCATTTGGCTCATGGCGCGATTGTGCCGGACCGTTTTGCGATATCCGCTGTTGCTCCTTGCGGGTGCTTGTTTTTGGAACTTGGGCGTGCTCCTTGGCGTCTGCGGAATTCTTCTCGGCGACAGCACCGGTTATCAATGGCTCGAATTTCCGGGCTACGCGGCGATCATTCTTTTTGTTGCGTACACGCTCGTTGTTTCGTGGGCGGTGCTGATGTTTCGCTATCGGCGGGGCGAACAAATTTACATTACGCAATGGTATTTGCTCGGCGCGTTTCTCTGGTTCCCATGGCTATACGCGGCCGGGCAACTGATGCTTTTCGTTGTGCCGGTGCAGGGGGTCTTGCAGTCGGCCGTCGGCTGGTGGTACGCGAACAATCTGCTCTTTCTCTGGTTCGGCGCCATCGCTCTCGGCACGGCGTATTACATGATTCCCAAAGTGATCGGACGCCCGGTGTACAGTTATCATCTGGCGACAATTGGCTTTTGGACCTACGCGCTTTTCTCAAGCTGGACCGGAATGCAGCGGCTGGTCGATGGGCCGTTTCCAGCGTGGATGATCACGGCCAGCATCGCCGCGATGATTCTGGCGATGATTCCCGTCGCAACAGTCGGCCTTAACCATCACATGACGATGCAGGGTTATTTTCCGCTGATGCGCTACAGCCCGACGCTGCGGTTCACCGTGTTCGGCGCGATGTCTTACACCGTCTTTAGCGTAGTTGGCCTGTTGATTTCACTTCGCTCGGTCGCGGGATACGTCAACTTCACCCAGACGAGCATCGCTTACTCGCATCTCGGTCTTTACGCGTTTTTCACAATGGTGATTTTTGGTGCCATGTACTACATCGTGCCGCGGTTAGTCGGCCGCGAATGGCGGTACGCATCGCTGATCAAACTGCATTTCTGGGCATCGGCTTACGGCATCGGTTTAATGACGCTCATGCTGCTCGCTGGCGGCTTTCTTCAAGGCGCAGACATGGAGAACCCTACGCTCCCATTCAGTGAGACCGTGGAAACAGTGCTGCCGTATCTGCGAGGACGCAGTCTCGCTGGTATTTTGCTCACCGCGGCACATTTCATTTTCGCGTATCACTTCGGGTTGATGCTCTTGGGCTTAGGGCGCACATCGACTGTTCCTACATTTCTCAACCCAGTCGAAGCAGAGGAAACTTCAGGAGGACACTGATGAAAGGTCTCGCTCCTCTCTTCCTTGGAATCTTCGGTACGTTCGCTTTCTCATGGGTGGGATTGACCGTCCTCCCGAATTGGCAGATCGGACATCTGAATCCGCAATCCGACGAGGAAGGCACCGATATTTATCCGCAGCCGCAATCAGGAATGTTCGAGCGCGGCGCTCGCGTTTATGCTGCAAACGGCTGCATTTACTGTCACAGCCAGCAAGTGCGCCCCGCTTACGCCGCGGCCGACATCGAACGCAAATGGGGTGACCGCCGGAGCGCACCGCGCGATTACATCTTCGAACGGCCAGTGTTTCTCGGGAAAATGCGAATGGGCCAGGACCTCGCGAATATCGGCGCCCACGCGTCTGCGGAACAGGCGAGCCCGGCGCCAACCGGAGCGGCGCCTCCTGGAGGTTCGCCGAGTGGAGGAACAAGTCCCGCGGCTTCGCCTGCGCCACAAGGAGGAGCACCAGCGGCTGCTTCACCAGCGGCGAAACAAAGTCCGAATCCCTCTCCTGCAACACAAGGTGCCTCACCCGGGCTAGCAGGTTCGCCCGCAACTGCGAGTTCGCCTGCAACAGCAGCTGCTGCGTCGCCCGGCGCGTCACCAGGATCATCATCGCCGCCCGCGGGAGCGCCACCGCTCGGCCCTAAGACAGGTCTCGCCTCGCCGTCCCCTGCAGCAGCAGCGAATGCGACGCCGGGAGGCGTGACTGCCCCGTCATCCGGTTCGCAGACCGCAGGCCCGCCGTGGCCAATTCAAACGATTGGCGAACCACCGATGTATTCCGCGGCCTGGCATCATGTGCACCTTTATTCGCCACGCAGCATCAACTTCGATTCGAACATGCCTGCTTATCGTTTCCTTTACAAAAAGCGCCGCATCAGTGACGCACGTTCAGCGGAAGCCCTGCAGCTCACTGGCTCCGACGCGCCGCCTGAAGGTTGGGAAGTTGTTCCCACTTACGACGCGAAATGCCTTGTCGCTTACATGATGGCGCTCAATCAATCGCATCCGCTAAGCGAAGCGAGATCTGCCGGAGGTGCACCGCCGGCCGCAGCATCACCAGCCGTATCACCTGGTCCCTCAGCCGCCGGGTCCCCCGCGCCAGCAAAATGAAAACGCAATGAACGAAGAACCGAAAGAGCCGGCGCGCGTGGGACAGGGAATGGATTACGGCGAACAAGCCGACGTCCAGCAGGTACACGCTGCTGTTCAACGTGAAAAACGCGAACCGCGCGTCGGTGCCGAGCCGCTCTCGATTTGGCTCATCGCGATCTACGGACTGGCGATTTTTTTTGGTGGCGCGTATCTCGGCCGTTACTCGGGCAACTTCAGCAGTGGCGGGCTCGACCCGATGGGCGCGCCGCCTCCGGCAAAGAAAGCAGTGGCGGGTCCTGCTGGCGGCGAGCAGGCGGCGGAAGTATCGCCCCACGATCGCGGCAAGAAGGTTTTCTCGGCGAATTGTCAGACCTGTCATCAAGCCAATGGTCAAGGCGTGCCGGGTCAATATCCGCCTCTTGCCGGTTCCGAATTTACAACTGGCGGCTCGCGACGCATGGGCATGATAGTACTCAAAGGTTTGCAGGGCCCGGTTAAAGTTAAAGGCCAACAGTACGGCACCGCTGTCATGCAACCGTGGGACAAAACTTTGACTGACAAACAGATTGCCGATGTCATGACTTACGAGCGAAGCGAATGGGGCAACAGCGCCAGCCCGCTCACACCCGAACAAATTGCCGCGTTGCGCAAAGAGCTGGCCAATCATCCCGAATCATTCACTGAGCACGATATTCTTGCCGCTCCTGACGAAGATCTTTCCGGAGGCGCACCGGCAGGCGGTGCGCCAGCAAAACCGGGGGAAGCCTCAAAGCCGGGCGAACCTCCGA
>Ga0209808_1000281_pt1 | contig 25877 bp, 21 predicted proteins | sample GraSoiAngelo_157_FD_186171 | JGI IMG/M metagenome (GOLD analysis project Ga0209808, IMG submission 186171) | Grasslands soil microbial communities from the Angelo Coastal Reserve, California, USA - 14_1009_16_20cm (SPAdes) (version 2) | ecosystem: Environmental > Terrestrial > Soil > Grasslands ... | reverse complement strand
CGTGACGTGGTCAGCGCGCAAGTCATACTGCAACGCGCCCGGATCGGGCGTTCGCGGCATAACGTAGAGGATGTCGCCTCATGCGTGCCGCGAGAAGCCGTCGCCTTTCAGGCGACGGAGTGATCACTGAAGTCTTTGGAAGAACTGGTTGTACAATCTTTGAACGTGAGAAGCATACCCGGCCTCCCTCATCCGTTGTTCAAATTCGCCGCAAACGGCACGGTCAACGAATGCCCGTGTGCGGATGCTGTCCTTGAATTCATACAAGACCTGACCATGAGTGAGCCAGAATCCGCACGGCATAAAGCTGCGATGTGGTTTCTTTTGGAAAATGAAAGAGCGTTTTTCCTTGCGTGCGCTGAAGCGGGAATCGATGCGGAGAAGCTGAGGAACCACCTCCTGAAATGTCAATCTCTGAAAACCACAGCAACCAAAGAATGAGGATACTGGTTTGCACGGATTTGCGTCTTGACAATTTACTTTGCGCTCGGCGATATGGAAATTGTTGAACGGCTGGGGCGGCGTAATACCGGCCCTCTGTGATATGCTTGCGGATTGTGCCGGAGTGGCGGAACTGGCAGACGCGCCGGACTCAAAATCCGGTGGCCGCAAGGCCGTGAAGGTTCAATTCCTTTCTCCGGCACCACTTTCCTATTGTTGCCAGTTGTTGCCAAAAACCTGCTACACGATGACACACGTTGACACATCCACGAAAACGAAAATGCGCAAAATCCCTTGAAAAACGCAAAAATCTCAGGAATTGGCGGGTATCTGAATCTGAGGGATGTGCAATTAGGAGGAGGGGGTCCGTCGAACCCACACGGTACTAAGTACCACTGGATTTTGAGTCCAGCGCGTCTGCCAGTTCCGCCACTCCGGGCTTTTCTAACTCACTGAATTGTAACATTTTCCGCCTGCTTTTCTTGCGCCTCTTGCTGCGACTCGGCAGATATTGGCCAAGGCACTGAAGCTGGACGAGCTGCCGATTACCCACCGTGGGTAATACCAACCGGACGCCTTAAACTGCACAAAAAAGAGCTCTTAGGAATCTGCTCACCGAACCCGCGGTAAACTCCCGCTAGAAGAGTTGACCACTGGCACCGGCGCATTGCTCAAAATGGCCGGTGCATAGCCCTGGGTTTCCACAACCCTTACGTTCCTCGACGGAGGCGCACGCGCCCAGCCGATCCTTCCCTTCTGGACTCGGGCATTGATCTACACCAGCGTTCGATTTGGCTCCGAATTTCCTAGAGATTCCCACAGGTGCGACTGGACGTTCACGGCCCGTAGAGCTAGTCTACACTTCCCGGGCGGCAGGTTTCCTGCTGGCCGGAAACAACCGCGCGGACACCCCGAGGATGTTTGTGTCTACCGTAACTCCCCTTTCGACGGGAGCACACGTCGAGCACCGCGATCTGTCTTTTCGGATGGACCAGGTCCTGAAAGAGCTGGACTCTGTCCGCTCGTCGCCCGACATGGATGCGGTCCATGATCTGCGGGTGGCGATTCGTCGTTGCCGCTCGCTAGCCGCCGCGATGGAAGAGATTGATCCTCATCCCGCCTGGCCGGCGATGCGCAAGGCCGCGCGCAAACTTTTCCGCGCGCTGGGCGCTTTGCGCGATGCGCAGGTGATGAACGAGTGGGTCAAGAAGCTCGGGCCGGAAACGGATCCCCTTCGCGCGCATTTGCTGGCTTCCTTTGAATCCACGGAGCCCCAGCTGCGCGATGCGGCATTGCACGCGGTTGCGAAGTTTGACGCAAAAGCTTGGAAGCGGCTTGCTCGCACGCTACGGCAACGTAGCCGCCTGGTACCGGCCGGCAGCCTGGCAGCGGAATGCCTGGCGCTCGAACGATTCGAAGACGCCAAGGAACTTCACGCAAGAGCTTTGCGCACGGAAAAGCCCAAGCCTTGGCATGCGTTGCGCATTGGATTGAAACGCTTCCGCTACACAGTCGAGAGTTTGCTTCCCGAGCATTATGCGTTTTGGAGTGAAAACCTCAAACGCGTTCAGGATTTGCTCGGAGAAATTCACGACTTGGACGTGCTTTCGGACGTCGTCAAGAAATCGGACTTCGTCGAGACTGAAGATTGCTTGAATCTTTGGCTGGAAATCGTTGGGCGCGAGCGCCACCGGCGCGCCCGCACCTATCGCCAACTTACGCTAGGGATGACAAGTCTCTGGAATCTGTGGCGAGCCGGCTTGCCGACGAACGGGCGCGTCGAGGCGGCTGCCGAAGCACGCTTGCGAGCTACGGCGCGAGCCGTGGATCCGCACGCCAGCCGCACTTCGCAGATTTCACGCATTGCGGTGGCGATTTATGAGGCGCTGAAACGCGCCGATGCGGCCCCTGTGTTTCGCGAGGCTGCGCTGCGCCGCATCCTGCTGGCGGCTGCTCGCCTGCATGACACGGGGAACGACCACGCGGGCAAGTCTCCGCAAAAGATGGCACGCAAGTTCATTCTTGACCTTGCGATTCCTCCCGGATGGAGCAACGAACAATGGGAGCTGCTCGCGATGGTGGTCCGTTATCACCGCGGTGCCGAGCCCTCAAAAAAGAGCGGCCCCTTTCGCAAATTGTCTGCGGAGCGGCAGAATTGCGTTCGGGCGTTGACCGGGGTTTTGCGATTGGCTTTGGCCCTTCGCAAATGCGGCGTAGAGAGCGGCGCGGGACTTCGCGCGGAAAAGTCTGCGGAGACCGTTGTGCTTCGCGTTCGCGGGCTCGCCGATGACGTGGAAAGCGCCGCGCGACTGGCCGCCGGAAAACATTTGCTGGAAGAGTATCTTGGAATCCCGCTGATTCTGAAACCTGTGGTCAAGCCGGGAAAAGTGGTCGAACTGGCGCCACGCCAGGACGCCCACGTTGCGCCGTTTGTTTCCTCCAGCTAGTTGCTAGTTGAACGGGCAGAACGTCCTCGCCGGCATGTTCAGGAAAGAGTCGCGGACGATCCGCAGCAGAGTTGTTTCACCGGCTTGCTGTAGTTGTAAAGCAGAGGAAAAAACAGCGTTGTCCAGGGTTCGATATCATATGATATCAGCCAGTGGATGACCAAACCGCTTTGTTGATCCGTGGGGCGAAAGGAAGGTTCAAGAAGTCAGCAGCTTACTTCCCGGCCTTGCGCAAGAGCTTTGGGATTGCCAACCAAACCAGGACACCGATGGGCGGAGAAATTCGTTTTAGTTCAACGAGAGCAACGCCAGCTTTTTTCAGAGCCGTTACGTGCTTCTTGGAACCGAGGGCGGTGGCGATGACGTCGTCGAGATGCGGCGCGTGGCCAAACAAAAAAATGGAAGAGGCTTGTTTTTCCCGCGCAAGTTCGCGAAAGAGCAGCGTGGGCTCAGCGCCAGGGAGAAGCAATTCGCTTCGCCGGATTTTCTGCCTGGAATAATCGAGAGCATCCGCAAAAATCTCCGCCGTTTGCACGGCTCGCGTGTAAGGACTGCTCACCAACAAACCCGGGGTCGCGCCAAGAGCGGCCAAGCCTTTGGCGACTCCTTTCGTTTTCTCCATCCCTTCTTCGGTTAGATATCTCTCAGGATCAGGAGGACATTTCGGTTCTTCGCGATCAATGGCCATGCCGTGCCGCACGATATAGAGCTGCATTCTTCTCTCCTAATCTCAGGAACTCGACGATTCTTTCAGCGTTCACGAAGAACGAAACATGCGCCGGATTCGATTCATGATGCCGGGCGCTTGCCGAAAAAAGACCTTCACATGAAGCTCTTTCTCAAACCATTCGGCGCTTCGGGCGGCGTCGCGCAGTTCCTCCGGAGCGTCGCCGCGCGCCTGCACTTCCAAGGCAAGCGCGCCGCGCTCGAACGAAGCATGAACCTTCACGATACGTTGCCGGTGCGAATGATCAAGGCTCTCGGCAATCCGCAAAATCGACGCCAGCCTTCGCAGCAGTGGCTTGCCGACATCGTCCAAAGAAGAATACGAGGGGTGATGCCCGGCGGGTTCCGACTTGCGATTGTGATAGCGCACCAAGCCCGCGACGATGGCCCGTTCGCGCCTCCCCAACCCGGGAATGTCGCCATGCAACACCAGATATTCTCCGTGTTTGTGATGTCCGCGGTGGCTGATCATGTGCCCTGAGTCATGCAACAAGGCGCCCGCTTCCAGGAGCACGCGCGTTTGGGGCGGCAAGCGGTGCACCGGCTGCAATTCGTCGAAGAGTTGACAGCTCAATTCGCGCACGTGCTCGGAGTGCTGCTGATCGAATTCCAGGCGTCGCGCAAAACTGCGAGTGCCCACGAGCAGCTCCCGGGCCGCCGCGTTGTAGCGGTGGGGTTCTTTGCGGGAAAAGGTATCGCGAGCGATTTCGTGCAAGAGGCCTTCGCGCAGGCCGACGCCCGGAATCGCAAATGAGCGCAAGCTCATGTACCGGCCCAGCGTGAGGAAAATGACGGCGGCGATCCCCATCACGTCGGCGCGATCCCGGCGCACGCCGTAAGTTTTCATGCGGTCGCGCACGTCGCGCCCGAGAATATCCGGTAAGCGCTCGCGCACAAGGGAGAGATCCATCGTCTGCAAACCGTGGACTCGTTCGCCTGGTGCGATCTCGGCCAGCGTTTCGGCATTCCCGCCCAGTGCCACTGCAATGCCGTCGTTCAGGTTCGGCCGCGGCACGAGTTTTGACTCCAGCAATGCGCGCAAGTAGCGGCGCACCTGTTCGGCTTGCGCGGAACGAATCACTCCCGGCAAATCCAAAGTCGTCATGAGGCGGACCGTGCCCACGGGCAACTGGGCGCCTTGTTCCACCGAATGATTTCGGAGAATGCTAATCTCCAGACTTCCGCCTCCTAAGTCCACGATGCAGTGCGGTGCCGCCTCCGGTCCGAGAGCGGCAAACACCGCTTCCCTTCCCAGGCGCGATTCTTCGGCGGGACTGATAACCTCGAGGGCGATTCCGGATTTTCTTTTGATGGCACGAACAAACGCATCGCGGTTCCGCGCTTCGCGAGTGGCGCTCGTGGCTACGGCGCGATAGCGAGTGACTCCAAAATCGTCCATGACCTCACGCAAATGCCGGAACGCTTTTGCGGCTTTCTTAAAAACGTCCTCGCTAAAGCGCGGCCGGAGAAAGACGCTCTCCCCCAGCCGCAGGGGACAACGCTCCGTCTGCAACGGCTCAATATCGAGCGCCGAATAAGCGCGGGCTACCGAAAGGCGCACGGCATTGGAGCCGGCATCGATGGCCGCGATGTGGACCGGCTCGGGCATCAGCGAGCCTACCGCCAGAGGTGAGATAAGGCGGAGGAAGGAGTGTACTTCGTGGAGCGGATTCCGAGTTGTTCCGCAATGCGCTGGCGGAGGAGTTTGTTAACGGCGGGCACGCTGGCTTCGCCGTCCAGCTCAATGAAGTTGTGCTTTTTCGCCATGACTTCGAATTCGCGCTTAATCATAGTCTGGTAACGGATAAAGGACCAGTAGAGATCGTGCGAAAGAGACATATCGCGTCCCGCTTCCCAGTAGCTGATGGCCTGCGCTTTGCGGAATTCGCGGCCGAACGCCGTTTCCGGGCGGACGTTCAGCCAAGACGTGAGATGCGGCCGCAGGGCCATGGCGTAAAGCCCGCTTATATAGTCGCGATTGATGCCGCGCACTACGCCCCGGGCAATCAAAGTGAAAATGTAGCGGTCCGCGAGCACGATGGTGCCGGAGCGCAACGCGGGAAGGACACGATGTTCCACTTGGTCGAAGAAGTCGGTCGCGTACATCAAGGCCAGGGTCAGGCGCGTCACCGCGTTTTTGGCCAGCAACTCATCGATGTCACGCCCCACCAAGGCGGAGCGGCGCAAGCCGCTGGTTTGCACTGCAAAACCCTCCGATTCGAGCCATTCTTGCAACAAAGTGATCTGCGTGGAGCGCCCCGAGCCATCCATGCCTTCGATCACAATCAGACTGCCCGTAATTTCGCTGGGATCAAACCCAACTAGAGGTTCGCCAAAAAAATATTGCGAGCCGGTGTCTTCGGATGTGGGCGCCGCTTTTGGCTGCGCCGGGGCTGGAGTCGCAGGTACCTCTGTCGCGGCGACGGGCGCCGCCGGTTTCTCTTTTTCCTGTTCGGACATGCTTACTCTGCTTCCTCAGCGCGGGGAGCAAAGCGCTTGAGATCAATTTTCGAAGCGACGATATCGCGCATCTGTTTCTGCAATTTGTTCACGGGAAGCGTTCCGTCCAACACGACGAAATCGTCGGAGTCAACCATTTTGTCGTACTCCTCGAGGATGCGCGCCTGGAACAAGCGAAAGCTCTCTGCGCGGTCGTACGACATTCCCAGGTCCATGCCCGCCTCGTAGTATTTCAGTTTGGGGCGACCGCTCAAGATGCGATTCACCGCGACGTCCAGCGGCGCGCGGAAGTAAAAGGTGATGTCCGGAACGGGTGCGAAGCGGTAGAGATTTCGCAGCCAGCGGGGCGGGCAACCTCTGGCCGTGTCGCGCGCGAATGCGGTGTAAATGTAGCGGTCGGCCAAAACCAGATAGTCGCCCTGAAGCAAAGGCATGATTTGCCTTTCACAGCGGTCCGCAAAATCCGCAGCGTGCAGGAGTGAAAACGTAGTTGGCGTGAGTAATCGCCGCTGTTTGCCCCGCCGCGTCGCAAATTTTACGAGCGGAGACGAATTCCATTCGGTGAAATGTAGCCGGTAGCCCCCGATCTCCAGCCAGCGCTTCAGCAAATACAATTGCGTGCTTTTTCCGGAGCCGTCCGTACCTTCCACGACGATCAGCGCGCCGGGATAGGCGCGGCTGGGAACCGGCCGTCCCGGTTGCGGAAGGGTGGATTTCGCCGGCTCGGTCCGCGCCGGTTTTTGCACAACATCCTGAGTTTCCATGGGCCTCTAACGAGAAGCTACTCGAACGGCAAGAGTATTCACGGATTGTTACAGCCGCATTACAACACATCGCGCGCGTTCCCGCAAAGCACGCAGGGCTTTAGAAGAGAGTGATTTTGATATGCAGGAATTTCTTAGGGTTTTGCCGGAAATCTCCGATCAGCAGGCGCATGTCGCCGCTCAATCCCGCAAGGTTGTCGTAAAGTTTCGGGTCCGTGAACAGTTTTCCCGCGGTCGTGGTGTTGTCATTCAACTTCGCGGAGGCAGAGGCAAAGTTCGCACTCGTTTCGCGTAATTTTTCATAAAGCGTGTCGTCTGTGATGAACTTGCCCAAAGAGCCCTTGCCCGCGCGAGCGTCCTTGAGCATCGTGTTGCCATTCGTCATCGCCTCTTTGGTCTGGTCGTAGAGCGTCGGGTCGTAGATCAATTTACCCAGCGAGCCTTTGCCGGCCCGAACATCCGCCAACATCACGTTTACGTTGTCCAAACCTTTGTCGAACTTGTTGTACATCTCGTCGGTGGCAACCAGTTTCCCCAGTGTGCCTTGCCCATCGCGAATGCTGGTCATCATTGCGTCGCCCTTCGCGAGCATGTCCCTCATGTGATTATAGGCCTGGTCGTCGTTCAGCATTTTTCCCAGCGAGCCTCGGCCTTCCTGTACACCGGCGATCAGGTCACGCACGTCGGTAGACAAAGCCGAAAGATTCCCGAGCACTTCCGCGCTCCGCTCCACCACTTCCGCCATGGCCTTCTCTTCCGCACCGGGAATCACTCCAGCGTCAGGAATTGGCGCCCCCGTGAGTCCACGCGAAATAGTTATATAGCGGTTCCCCAACAGTCCTTCCGTCCTCAGGCTCGCCACGGAGTCGGTCAAAATATCGCTTTGAAACCGCCGGTCCACGCGCATCACCACCTCGATATTCTTGTTCCGGTCCGTCGCCTTTCCTGAAGTCCGCGGTAAAAACCTGATAGACTCCACATTGCCCACTTCCACGCCGTCCACCCGCACGGCCGCCCCGCTCACCAGCCCGGAAACTTCCGGCAGATAGGTCGTCAAGCGGTATTTGGGTCCGAGAAACCCCTGACCGCTCACATAGAAGATTCCAGCCGCCAGCACCGACAATCCCACCAACACGAACAGCCCCACCCGCAATTCCGTCCAGGTAAGTTGTTTTCGTTGTGGCATTTCTTCTCTCCTCCAAAACCATGAAAAAAAGCTACGGCAAATTCAAACGAGAAAACGCTTCAGATAAGGATCCTTCGAGCTCAAAATTTCCTCAGGCTCCCCTTCGAAATAAATCTCTCCGTCGCGATAGACCAGAAACCGCGTGCGCGCTGCATTTGCTGCCGGCCCATTCCCGTTCTGCGAATTGGCCACCACGCGCTCCGCGTGAGGGTCAAAATGAAAGTTTGCCAGGGCAAATCCGTCCTGCAGCCGGTGCGTGGCCAGCAGCGCAGTCACTCCAAACACATCTCGCAACCGCAAGATCAGCGTGATAATCGTTTGCGAAGTGACCGGGTCCAGCCCTGCCGTAGGCGAATCATAGAGGACGATGGGCGGGCGGGTGACCAGCGCGCGCGCAATGGAAACGCGCCGCCTCATGCCTCCGGATAGCTCGGAAGGAAGCAAGTCCGTGGTGTGTTCCAGTTCCACAAAGCGCAGCGCTTCCTCCACGCGCGGCACGATCTCATCCGCCGCTATGGCATCTTCATGCAATCGGTATGCCACGTTGTCCGCCACGGTCATGGAGTCGAACAACGCTCCTTCCTGAAACATAAATCCAATCTTCCGGCGAAACGCCAGCAACTCCTTTTCCGACATTTCCGAAACTTTTTGACCGAGTACCTCGATGTTGCCGCTGTCCGGCCGCAGCAACCCTGCCGCCATTTTCAATGTGAGTGTCTTTCCCGTGCCCGTTTCCCCAAGCAGGACAACGGTTTCCCGTTCGCGCACGCAAAACGACACCCCGCGGAGAATCTCCCCTTCGTCGAAGCCTATGCGCACATCTTCAAATGCAATCGCAGAGCTCGCTTCCCCGAAGGAAAAGGAAAAAGACCTGTCTCCAGCCATACAGCGATTATAGCGGCATTTCGCTTTTTCTTCCGGGAAGGGCGCCCAAAACGCACTGGGCCTGGGCGGCGCGGAACAGCGAGGTGGGCGTACAATAAGGCCGCTTTGCCGCCAAAGAGGAGACATTGGTGAAAACAATTTCCGCCTCGTTTCAATTGCAACCTATCGCCCACCTTGCCAGGTTCTTTTTTTGTGCCACGTTTGCCTTGTTCGCTTCGCGCATCGCGACGGCGCAAGGTTTCTCGGTCGAGCAGGTTATGAGCTCACCGTTCCCCGACAATTTGACCGCGGCGGCGCGCGCGCCACGCATCGCCTGGGCCTTCGACGCCAAAGGTGTGCGCAACGTCTGGACCGCCGACGCACTTGACTTTGCCGCACGCCAGGTGACGCACTATTCGGAAGACGACGGCATGGCGCTGGCCAGCCTCCGGCTCACTCCCGATGGCCGTACGGTCGTTTATTCCCGCGGCAGCGAACTTAACTCCGCAGGCGAAGTCGCTGATCCGACCAGCAACGTCACGAAACCGAACCAGCAAGTGTGGGCGGTAGACGTGGACAAGGGCGAACCGCGCTATCTCGGCGATTTGGATTGCACGCGCGAAGGGTGCGAGGACATCGAACTTTCTCCCGACGGCACGACGGCCGTGTGGGCGGCGCGCGGGCAACTGTGGGTCGCGCCGGTGTCCGGCGCCGCGCCTGCGCATCCAGTCGCCTTCGTGCGGGGCGAGAACGATTCGCCGCAGTGGTCCCCTGACGGCACGGAAATCGCCTTCGTCTCGCAGCGCGGCGATCACAGCTTCATCGCCATTTACAATTTCGGCCAAGAATCCATCCGCTACCTCGCTCCGTCTGTGGATCGCGATGGGATGCCGCGTTGGTCCGCTGACGGCAAGCAGATTGCCTTCGTCCGCATCCACGGCCTCGAGGAGCGTTTGCCACTTCTGCAGGTCCGCTCGAATCCTTGGGGCATTTACATCGCGGACGCTTCGAGTGGTGAAGCGCGCGCCATCTGGCGCAGTACAGAAGACCTGATCGGCTCACTACCCAATCTCACCGAAAACAAATCTTTCCACTTCGTTGGCAACCGCATCGTCTTCGCTTCGGAGCAAGACGGCTGGAACCATCTCTATTCGATACCAGCGACTGGCGGCGCAGCCACCCTTCTCACTCCCGGCGAATTTGAAGTGGAGGACGTCGCCGTATCGCGCGACGCGCGGTCATTGACTTTTTCCTCAAATCAGGATGATATCGACCGCCGGCATCTGTGGCGCGTCAAGATCGACGGCGGCAAGCCCGAGGCTCTCAGCAAGGGCCAAACGATGGAATGGTCTCCCGTTGAGCTTGCGGACGGCCGAACCATCGTGTGCCTCGGCTCGACCGCTACTTCACCGGCCATGCCCTATCGCCTTACGTCTTCCGGGCGCGAGATGATTGCAGCCTCTCAGCTTCCCGCCGAATTTCCCAGCGCTCAGCTCGTCGTTCCCAAGCAAGTTACGTTCCCCGCCGAAGATGGGCTGATTATTCATGGACAGCTTTTCGTTCCTCGCGGACGCACTTCCGCTGGTCCGGCACTGCTTTTCATGCATGGGGGATCGCGCCGGCAGATGATGCTCGGCTTTCACTACATGCAGTACTATCACAACGCCTACGCTGAAAATCAGTATCTCGCCTCGCGTGGCTTCGTCGTCCTTTCGGTCAATTACCGCACCGGCATCATGTACGGCCGCGCTTTTCGCGAGCGCGAGAAAGGCGGGTCACGCGGCGCCGAGGAGTATCAGGACATCTTCGCCGCTGCGAAATATCTGCAAACCCTTCCGATCGTGGACGCGAAGAAGATCGGCCTCTGGGGCGGTTCCTATGGCGGTTTCCTGACGGCGCTGGGCCTGGCTCGCAATTCGGATATTTTCAAAGCGGGCGTGGACTTCCACGGCGTGCATGATTGGTCCGCGCGCGGCATTTTCCGTGGTGGCCCCGGTGGGCAAGAAGGCGGCGGGCCTCCCGACCGCGTGGAAGCCATGCGCCTGGCGTTTGAGTCATCGCCCAACGCTTCTATCAAGACCTGGAAATCGCCGGTGCTGCTGATTCAAGGCGATGACGACCGCAACGTGGATTTCAGCCAGATGGTGGACCTGGTCCAGCGCCTGCGCGAACAAAAAGTTCCCTTCGGACAGATCGTGTTTCCTGATGAGATTCACGATTTTCTGCTGTGGCGCTCCTGGGTGCGCGGCTACAAGGTGGGCGCGGACTTCTTCGACCGCGTGCTCGTCAAAGGCGAATCGATCGAAACAGGGAATTAGGATTAAAAGATTCTGTTAGCAAGGTAGAGGCAGAGCTTGGTCAAGAAGAGGTCCGCCACAATAATGAACACGGAGGAAAGAACCACCGACTGCGTGGTGGCGCGGCCGACCCCCTGCGTGCCGCCCCGCGCGGTCAACCCTTTGTAGCAGCCCACCGTGGCCAGAATGAATCCAAATACCACGGCTTTCGAAAAGCCCTGCATCAGGTCGGAGAATTCCAATATGTTGATGGCGCGCCGCCAAAACTCTATGGCGCTCAATTGCAGGGAAAAGACCGACGCAACGCACCCCCCCAGCAGACCAACGAAAACCATCAAGGCCGTCAGCAACGGCACCATCGTCAGGGTTGCCAGCACTCGCGGCGTAACCAGCTTCCGGCTGGGATCCGTGCCCATCGCCCGCATCGCGTCCACTTGCTCCGTCACGAGCATGGAACCCAACTCGGAGGCCATTCCCGAGGAACAGCGCCCTGCTGTAAGCAGGCCGGTGATGGCCGGGGCAAGTTCGCGCACCAGCGCCAGAGACACCACGTCTCCGGTCAGCGAGGTTTGCCCAAACCGCACAAACTGCGCCCCGGTCTGCAACACCATGACGCCACCGATGAAAAACCCGGAAAGAAGAATAATCGGAAGCGAGCCGACGCCCACGTCATCCATCTGGTCGAGCGTGTCTTGAAAATAGTGCGGAGAAGTCGCGAGATTGGCCAGAGCCCGGAAGGAAAGCTGCGAATAATCTTGAACGGCGGCCACCGCCCGCTTCGTCGCGCCTTCCAGCACTTGCACGACCGAAGGGGTCTCTCCCTCTCTCGTGTGGTTGCCTGTTACCTGGAGCGGAGTGTCGGCCACAAGTTATTCACACTCGTCTTCTGCGTTGAACTCCTCGCCGAAACAGCAATAAGGGAAGCCTAACTGCCTGCCCACTTTGCGTCAAGTAAGCGATTTTGCGCGTGTTTCGTAACTCTTCCCGGCTCTGTTGACTTCCCGATCTTGAGAAGGGACCTGCCTAAACAGGAACACGTGCTCCGGAATCTCCGCGGTTTTTGCGAGGTGAGGGATCTGCTTTTCGGACCTGTAGATCCACGTCTTCAGGATTTCAACAGAGCCACTGTTTCCTACAGCAGGGCTTCCTTCGCGCCTGCCCCGATTGACTAAGATTTTGTGCCATAGGTGGCTTTCTGGATCGACGCGGCCTGGAACCTTTGTCAACTAAGCAACATGTGCCAAAACGGCCGTTTGCGGCCGCCCCAGGTCCATTACTCTGTTCTCCAAGGACACCATGGGGTATCCACCAGAACGACGGCGCCGAGCTCGGCTGAAGCTTTCGCAAACGGTTCGTGTGCGGCCTTCGGATGCTCATCTCCATTTTGATGACATCCTCCCCACGCTGAACACGACGCGAGATAGCGTGTACTTCGCGACCAAGAACGGTTCGTACCTGGAGGGTATGAGGGTCTTTATTACCTTCCCCTATTCCGACTCTCCGGGATCGCTGAATCGCGAGTCGCTCGGCCAAGTCGTACGCGTGGATGATCTGGGCCAGGGCCGCCACGGCGTGGCTATCGAAATCCTCATGCCGCTCTACGTCGGCGGCAAAGAAACCCAGCGCTGACACTGGCCCAGCCTGCAGATTGGCTTCCGGCCTTGCCTAATCCATGCACCGAGCTCTTGTCAATCGTGTCAATCGCGGCTTGCTGGACGCCAAGAGCCGCTGTCGTTACACTGTCTCTTCCTCTTGATTGCATTTTGACACACGACACGCGAGGCCAGAGGCGCGGATGCTGAAATTCTATACCGCCGGTGAATCGCACGGACAAGCACTCTTCGCGTACATCTCCGGCCTTCCGGCGCAACTCCCCATCGATCTCAAGTTCATCAACAACGAGCTGCACCGCCGTCAGCTCGGCTATGGACGCGGCGGGCGCCAGAAGATCGAAAAGGATCGCGCGGAAATTTTTGCAGGCGTGCGCCACGGCAAAACCATCGGCGCGCCTATCGCCCTGCGCATCGAGAATCGCGATTGGGCCAATTGGGAAAAAATCCTTCCCGTCGAGCCCACCGAAGACGATCCCGGTGCAAAGAAATTAGTGGCGCCGCGCCCTGGCCATGCCGACTTGGCCGGCTCGCTGAAATTCAACTATCACGATGCGCGCTACGTCCTCGAACGCGCTTCCGCCCGCGAAACCGCAGCGCGCGTCGCTGCCGGCACGTTTGCGAAAATTCTCTTGAAGGAATTCGGTACCGAAATCGCCAGCCACACCATCCAGGTAGGCAGCATTCGCCTGGAGCGCCCCGCGACTTGGAAAAAAATTCGCGCCGTTAGTACGGACCTCGATTCGCCATTGCGCTGCACCGACGCCGCCACTCAAGAAAAGATGAAGGCCGAAGTCGACGCGGTTCTCAAAGCCAACGACACGGTCGGAGGCATCTTCGAAATTGTCGCTCACAATGTTCCTCCCGGCCTGGGCAGCCACGCGCAGTGGGACGAAAAACTCGATGGCCGCCTGGCCCAGGCGCTCATGAGCGTCCAAGCCGTCAAGGCCGTCGAAATTGGCGGCGGGGTGTCGATCGCCGGCGCTCATGGCAGCGACGTCCAGGACGAAATCTCTTACGACAAAGCAGCGCACCGCTTTCGCCGCTTCACCAACCGCGCCGGGGGCCTCGAAGGCGGCATTACCAACGGCGAAGACATTGTCATCCGCGGCTACTTGAAACCGATCTCCACGTTGCGCAAGCCCCTGCACACGACCAACTTGGTAACCAAGGAGCCGGTGCAAGCCGCATATGAGCGCTCCGACTGGTGCGTGGTCCCCGCCGGCGCGGTCGCGGGCGAAGCCATGGTCGCTCTTGTGTTAGCCGATACTTTTCTGCAAAAATTTGGAGGAGACTCCCTCGCCGAAATGCGGCGGAACTTCGACAACTATGTCCGACAAATCGACGAGTTCTAAAGCGCCTGCGGCCACCGCGACCGAGACGTCCCAGGGGTCTGCGCCACCGCGAAAGATCTACCCCATCATCAAATACGGCGATCCCGTCCTCGAAAAGCCCGGCGCGCCGGTAACGAAATTTGATGCTGAACTCGAAGAGCTTGCCGAAGACATGTTCGCTTCCATGTACGCCGCGCAAGGCGTTGGCTTAGCCGCACCGCAAATTGGAAAGAGCATGCGCTTCGCAGTCGTGGACGTCACCGGCGGAAAAAATCCGGAAGGCAAAATTGTTCTAGCGAATCCCGAAGTCACGCACGCCGAGGGCGAAGTCCGGGAGGAAGAGGGCTGCCTCTCGATTCCCGGCTTCCGCGGTTACGTCATTCGCCCGCAATTCGTGACCGTCAAGGCGCAGAACGTCAAAGGCGAGCCGTTTGAAATTCGCGGCGAAAATCTTCTCGCTCGTGCCTTCTGCCACGAAATCGACCACCTCAATGGCATCCTCTTCTTGCAGCATCTCGGGATGCTGAAGCGCGACATGATTAAACGCAAAATCAAAAAGCTCCGCAAACAAGGCGAGTGGTGATTCCTTCTTTACCCACCTCAATTACACGCCTCTGTTCTTATCGTTAGAGACAGCCACAAAGCCGTGTCATCCTGAGCCTACCTGTGCAGGCAGGCGAGCGAAAGGATCTCCACTGTGAATTCGGCTAAACACTCAGGAGGGGCATCCAGGCTGCGGATTGTTTTCTGCGGCACGCCGCAATTTGCTGTTCCGGCTCTGAAGCATCTTCTCGCCCAGCCTGATTTCGAGCTTCTCGCCGTCATCACCCAGCCTGACCGTCCTCGTGGTCGCGGCCAGCAAGTCTCTGTTTCTCCGGTGAAGGATGTCGCGCTTGCCGCGCATCTCCCCGTGCATCAGCCGGAAAAAATTCGCGCGCCGGAAGTGCAACAACTCCTTGAAAAGCTTGCGCCCGACGTCATCGTTATCATTGCGTACGGCCAAATCATTCCTGCGCGGCTACTTTCGATTCCCAAGCACGGCTGGATCAATCTCCACGCTTCACTTCTCCCCAGGTATCGTGGCGCGGCTCCGATTAATTGGGTCATCGCGAACGGCGAAACGCGTACTGGCCTCACCACCATGCGCATCGATGCCGGCATGGACACTGGCGACCTTCTCCTCCAGAGCGAAATGGAGATTGGTCCCAGCGAGACTGCTCCGGAACTCGCCGCGCGCATGTCCGAAGCCGGCGCGCCGCTCATCGAGCAAACCCTGCGCGGGCTCGCCGCCGGCACAATCGTTCCGCACCCCCAGAATCACACCGAAGCCACCATTGCTCCCATCTTGAAAAAAGAAGACGGGCGCATCGACTGGATCCGCTCCGCCCAGGAAATTTACAACCGCATGCGTGGGTTCGCTCCCTGGCCCGGCGCATATACCACCTTTCGCGGCCAGAGTTGCCACCTCTGGGCCGAACCACTGCCTGAAAATGCATCTTTGGGAGGGGAAGCGCTCCATAGCCCTTTACCGGCAGCCCAATCTACTCCGGGGACTCTTTTCGGCGGAAAGGGAAAGAATGACTGGTTCGTTTTTTGCGGCAAAACAACATCTTTACGGCTGAAATCCGTCAAACTCGAAGGGCGCAAGCAGGTCAGCGCTTCCGAATTCGTCAGCGGCGCGCGCCTAAAGCCGGGTGAACGCTTTGGCAACACCTGATTTGCGCGCTTCCAAACACTCAGGCATACTCAAATTTGCTTTGTTTAGTTTTTATCGATAAACGCTTGTTAGTGACTGACCGTTTGACCGACCGTCGTAAGGGGAGTCCACTTTTCATGCACGCCTGCGAATCTTCAAAGAACCGCGGAGCCGCACACTCCCGCGGACGCAAACTTCTGCGCCTCGCTGCCGCCTGCATCCTCGCAGCTCAGCTGGCTTTCTTGCCTCTTTTGTCCGCTGCGGGCGACAAGCCCGCCTCCGCCACGCCCCCGGCGCCCGTGTCGACGAACGATCCCGTCCTGAAAGCCATGCAGACGGAACTCTCCCGCGCGATCACGGAGCTCGGCAAAGACGAGCAGCCTCCTTACTATCTGAGCTACACAGTCTATGACCAAGATTTCGTTGTTCTGGCCGGGGCTTACGGCAGCCTGCTGGGCAACACCACTGCTCAGCGCCGCTATGCCGACGTCACCATGCGAGTCGGTACTTCCGACCTCGACAACACGCACGGCCAGAGCCGCTCGAGTGGCGTTACTTCCGGAACGCTTCCTCTCGGCAACGACCAGGACGCCATCGCCCGCGTTTTGTGGGAGCTTACAGACCGCGAATACAAGCGCGCCGTTCCCGCTCTGCTGAACGTTCGCACCGACACAGCCGTCCGCGCCGAAGAAGAGGACAAGTCTCCCGATTTTTCTAAAGAGAAACCGGAAACCCATATCGGCGAAGCATCCGCTGCGCCGTTTGATCGTTCCGCTTGGGAAGGCGAAATCAAGCGCCTCTCGGCGGTCTTCCGCAAATATCCCGAAGTTTATTTCTCCAGCGTCGTCCTTCAGGCCTCGAATTCCAATTCGCGCATGGTCTCCAACGAAGGCACCACGCTCGTGTCTCCCACTTCCTCCGCGCGCCTCATCATGGAAGCCCAGACTCGCGCGGATGACGGCATGGATCTGCTCCGTGTGGAAACCTTTCAGGCCCCTAACGCCAAGGGTCTGCCCGGCGAAGCCGAACTGACTGCCAGAATTGACAAAATGGCCGCGGATCTCGGCGCGCTTCGTAAAGCTCCTGTCGCCGAGCCTTACGACGGCCCGGCGCTCCTGAGCGGACGCGCCGCAGCTGTGTTTTTCCACGAAGTCCTCGGCCACCGCCTCGAAGGCCATCGGCAGCGCGATGAAGAAGAAGGCCAAACCTTCACCAAGAAAGTTGGCCAGGAAGTCTTGCCGAAATTCCTCAGCGTGGCGGACGATCCGACCATTCATGAAATGGCGGGCATGAAACTTGCCGGCTCCTACGACTACGACAACGAAGGCACACCCGCAGAGCGCGTAGACGTTATCAAAGACGGCGTGCTCAAAAACTTTCTCATGTCGCGCATGCCCATTAAGAATTTCAGCGACTCCAATGGCCACGGCCGCAATCAGCCGGGCCTCATGCCCACGGGCCGGCAAGGAAATCTCATCGTCACTTCCACGCAGATAATCCCCGAGACCCAGATGCGCCAGACGCTTATTGACGAAGTGAAGAAACAAGGCAAGCCCTACGGCTTATATTTCGACGACATTCAGGGCGGGTTCACCGTCACCACGCGCCAGTTGCCCCAAGCATTTCAGGTATTACCCGTGATGGTCTACAAGGTTTATGCCGACGGCCGTCCCGACGAATTAGTGCGAGGCGTGGACATCGTCGGCACCCCCCTCGCCGCGTTGACTCGCATTCTCACCACCGGCGACCAGGAACACGTCTTCAACGGCGTGTGTGGAGCCGAAAGCGGCCAGGTTCCCGTTGCCGCTGTCGCTCCTTCGATGCTCTTCTCCGAAATGGAAGTTCAGAAGCGCGCGCATCAGCACGAGCGCCCCCCGCTCTTGCCTCCACCCGGCTTTGAAGATATGGCGTCTCCGGCGAAAACGGCTGCGCACGCCAAGGCAGAGGTGAAGCCATGAGCGCCGTTCACGGCACCCTAGCATTCGCTCTCGCGCTTTCCGTCGCCCCGTGCGCGCCCTTGCTGCACGCTGCTTCCAGCGATTCCAAACCCGCCCCCGATCCCGCCATGGTTGCCGCCCACGCCTCCGCCAGAGGCGACGCACTGCTCGAAGCCTTGCTCGCCGAACTCGACCGCTCCAAAGCACAACTCAAGATGGATCAGGTTCAGCCGCCGTATTTCATCGAGTATCGCCTGAATGACGTGGAAGACTACAATGCGGAGGCCGCCTACGGCGCTCTCCGCGAAAACCAGCACGGGCACTTTCGCGTTCTGCGCGTCGTGGTTCGTATCGGGGATTACAAACAGGACAGCTTCTACGCGCGCGGCCAGGGCGAATCCACCATCCTCCCCCTCGACAATGACGCCATGGCCCTGCGACATCAAATCTGGCTCGCCACCGATGACGCCTACAAAGCCGCCGGCCAAGCGCTTGCCGAAAAGCAAGCGGAGCTCAAGCGTTTTACGACCGATACGAATCCCGTAGACGACTTCGCCAAGGCTGCGCCGCTCATCGCCGTCGAGCCCACCGTTTCGCTGAAACTCGACGAAACTTCCTGGAAAAAAACTCTTGAAGAGATTACCAATTTGTACCGGCAATATCCCGACGTACAGTCGGTCAGCGCCTCCGCGCACTTTTCCGCCGTCAACGAATACCTTGTCAACACGGAAGGCACGCTCACGCGCTGCGGCAAGACGACCTATTCGGTCCAATTGAACGGCTCCGCACAAGCCGCCGATGGCATGCGCCTCAGCCGCAGCCCGGCATACGTCGTCGCGCGCATGGAAGAACTGCCTTCGCACGATGCGCTGATGACCGACGCGAAGAACATGCTCGACACCATCGTCGCGCTGCGCCAGGCGCCCATTGTCGAGGAAGAGTATCGCGGTCCTGTTTTGTTCTCTGCGGATGCCGCCGACGACATCGTTGCCTCTTTGATCGGCCAAAACGTCGTGGGGCACAAACCGCAACTCGGCCGGCCTAACCGCACCACCGGCGCTTTTGCTACCAGCTACAAAGCGCGCGTGCTGCCAAATTTTCTGTCCGTCATCGACGATCCCACGCTGAAAGATTTCCAGGGCAAGAGCCTAATCGGCAACTACGTGTTCGACAGTGAAGGCGTAAAAGCGCAACCGGTCGACGCCATCGAAAACGGAATGCTCACGAATTATCTGATCGGCCGGCAGCCACTGCGCGACTTCCCTGCCTCGAACGGCCATGGCCGCGCCGCCGCAGGTATGACCGCCGTCCCCAACCTCGGTGTTCTCCTGCTGAAGAGCTCGGAACCGCAGTCGCCCGTCGATTTGAAAAAGAAAGTCATCGAGATGGTCAAGGAACAGGGCAAACCTTACGGCTACCGCGTCGAAACGCTCGGCCAGCCCGGCAACACACCTCGCCTGCTCTATCGCGTGTACGCCAACGACGGCCACGAAGAACTCGTGCGCGGCGCCGTCTTCAACGAACTGGACACACGCGCGCTACGCGCCGATGTCATAGCCGCGGGCAATGACCCGCTGGTGAGCAATCGGCCCGGGGGCATCCCCACGACGGTCATCAGCCCGTCGCTCCTCTTCGATGAATTGGAAGTAAAGCGCGCGGACACCAGCAAGGACAAGTTACCCGAGTACCCGCCTCCGCCGTTGGCAAAGAAATAGTCGTGAGAGCACGGCTTTGGCCGTGCCGCGGCAGCTTTTTCCCTTTTGACTTTCTAGTTTTTGTCTTCTAATTTCTTCGCTGACCATGACTCTCAAAGAACGACTCGAATGGCTCACTCGCATGACACTGCTCGTCTTCATTCTGGCGTCCGCGGCGTTTCTCAGCGCCATTACCGCCATGCGCATCGCCATTCATGGCCGCGAGGTCACCATGCCCAATCTTGTCGGTAAAAATGTTTCCGAAGCTAGCAAGATGCTGCAATCCCGCGGCCTAGTGCTGCGGGTCGCCGATCGCATCTACAGCGACCAGCCCATTAACGTCGTGCTGCGTCAGACTCCTCCCGCCGGCCTGCTGATGAAAGTTTCCCAGCAGGCCCACGTCGTGCTCTCCCTGGGCCAGCGCCAGTTGCAGATTCCCATGCTAGAGGGCAATTCCCTGCGCGCCTCGCGTGTCGAACTGCTTCGTCAAGGCCTGCAAGTCGGCGAAGTTTCCGGCATCAACACGCCCGACGAACCCTTCGATACGATCGTGCTGCAAAATCCCAAGCCCGGTGCGGGCGCCTCCTTGCCCCGCGTGGACGTGCTCATCTCTCAGGGACCGCGCGAAACGGCCTATGTGATGCCGCATCTGGTGGGATTGAACGAAATCGAAGCGCAGCGTCGCCTCGATCAGGCGCAAATGCGCCGCAAAGTCAATTATGTTTCCGCTCCGCAATGGCCCCACGGCGCCGTGATCGACCAGACGCCTCTGGCTGGCAGGAAAGTTCCCGCCTCCGCCACTGTCGAACTCACCGTCGCCAACTGATTTCCGCGGTCGCCGGCGGAAGACACCGTTACACTCTCACCTTCTTTGTGATCCCGCACATTTCTCTTAGCTCCGCAATCCACTTCTCTAAAACGACGTGCTGATGGGTCTCAATCCTGGTGAAGAGAACTCCCATGCGACCACCGCGTCCAGCATGGGCCACCTTGCCTAGCGCTACAAAGTTTGCGCCATTGTGGACAATCCTGATCCTGACCCTTGTCCCGGTCGGCAAGGGCTTCTGCGTATTCACTCCACATCCAAATAGGCTCAGATCGCAAGTCTGTTCGTTGATCTGCGTCTCGGATTCCACATCGGTGATTTCTATGCTGGCTACAAGTGGATAGCGGCGTGCGCGTGGACGCTCAGATTGCACAAATAGAATCCTCTCTAAGAGATGGTCTTGGTTGTGCCCGCGGGATTGCCGCGCATTGTATATCAGGACGGAGCAAAGTTCGAGCCGGTTGCGCATTGGGCAGGGACTGGAGCTTGATAATTGACTCGCTCGGATAGCGCCGAGAATCTACAGATGTTGACGGCGTGCGGCCACGGTCCAGCTTTTGCGCATCTAAGCGGCTGTTGGCTAGCGCATCTTGTCTTGCGGTGCCGAACCACAGACCTTTACGGTTCTCGAAGTGGAACTCGCTCTTGGTTCCTTCTCTTGACTTCGTTTGCGACGCGCCGAAGGCACCAGGCCCGCCCTTTAGCGCCGACGGCATGGCATACTAATTCTCGTTTTTCTCGCGCGAATGACCCCATGAAGAAAATCGTTCGAACTGCCGCCGCCTCGGTCTGGCTCATTTTCCTGGTGGCACTGAGTGCGCGGCTGGGCTTCGCCTGGTACATGGAGCACCAGATTCCCCGAGAAATGCTTGCGCCGGCGTCCTTCGCCCAGGAAACTGGGAGCATCGCAAAATCCCTGGCGAACGGAAAAGGATTCAGTTCGCCGTTTGGGAAAGACACCGGTCCCACCGCGTGGCTGACTCCGGTGTACCCGCTGTTGGTCGCGGGAATCTTCCGCATATTTGGAATTTTCACGCGCGCTTCGTTTTTCGCCATTGTTCTTCTCAACGCGCTGTTTTCGTCCGGAGTGTGCGTGGCCATTTTTCACGCAGGAAGGCGCATTGCGGGACTGGGAGTAGCAAACGCAGCGGCCTGGCTTTGGGCCATCTTTCCCAATGCCGTTATCGTGCCGTTTGAATGGGTTTGGGATACATCGCTCGCGGTGCTGCTGGCTGCAACGATTTTGTGGGCGACGGTGAAGCTCTCAAATTCCGCGCGCTGGCGCGACTGGTGCTTGTACGGGTTGCTTTGGGGCTTCACCCTGATGACCAATCCGTCGCTGGGCTCGTTGCTGCCTTTCCTGCTGGTGTGGGCCGCCTACCGCGCGCGTCGCGAAACAAACTTTCACGCGACGAAACCCGCGCTGGCCGTTGCGGGCATTGCGTTCTTGTGCTGCGTGCCCTGGACCGTGCGCAACTACATCGTATTGCACCGGCTGATTCCGCTACGCTCCAATCTCCCGCTCGAACTGTACATCGGGAACAACGAAAACTATGCCCCGCGTGCCACGTGGCCTCCGAAAATCACAAAGGAACGCGAGCTATCCCGCTATTTCCGCTTGGGCGAAACCGCGTTCATGGACGAAGAAAAACGCAAGGCCCTGGCATTCATGCGCGCGTATCCGGGGATCGAACTGAAATTGACCGCGGCACGCTTCGTGGCCTTTTGGGCCGGGCTGATGAACCCGTGGCAAGCGTTCATTTCTTCCGATGCCACGCTCCTGGTCCGCGTGCTACTCGTATGCAGCATGGCCCCGGCTCTAGTTGGACTGCTGGGAATCGCCGCGCTGCTCTGGAAGCGCAGCCCGTACGTCTTTCCGTTAGCGGCCTATCCGGTAGTGTTTCCGTGGCTCTATTACGTGACGCATTCCAACTTGAGATACCGCCATCCCATTGACCCCGTAATGTTGCTGCTGGTCGCCATTGCGATGGAGGGCATATTCAAACGCTTATTCAAGCAGCCCGCTGTAGCGGAAGAAACGCAACCTTCCGCTGCAGCATCCGTAGAAACACATCAAGGCAAGCCAAATGCGAATAGCGTCGTACCCGCGGCAATAGCGACGTACTGCTTGCCATCAATCGCGTAGGTCATCGGTGAAGAATAAACCGAAGCGCCGCATTGGAAGTGCCAAACAATTTTTCCTGAGGCCGCATCCAGCGCCATGAAATTGCCTTCCGCGTCGCCGGTGAACACCAGTCCGCCCGCAGTGGAAAGCACGCCAGACCAGGACGGCGAGAGGTGCTTCAACTCCCACTTGATCTGGCTGGTAGCGGGATCGATGGCGCGTAACGCCCCCCAGAACGGCTCTGCATCATCATTGGGAAAATACGCGCTGCCGTAAAACGCGTGGCCGGGATCGTAGGGCTGCGGCGCAGTGCTGAAAATGTCACACTGTTCACGCGCGGTGACGTAGAAAAGTTTGGTTTTCGGATCATAGGTCGGCGACATCCAATTCGTCGCGCCAATCGCACCCGGACACACGGGCACCCCGGTCAGCGTCGGCGAGGCTTCCTTGCGCTCGATCGGAACGCCGCTCGCGTCTTTCGTATTGCTCCAAGTCACTTTCCCATAGGGAGTGGCGGAAAGAAGTTTTCCGTTGCTGCGGTCAATCACGTAGAAAAAACCATTGCGGTTCGCCTGCATAATGAGATGCCGCTCGCCGTCGTCCACAAGCACGGGAACTTGCGTGGCGTCGTAATCGTGCTCGTCATGCTTGGTGAATTGGAAATACCACTTGAGCTTTCCCGTGTCCGGATCGAGCGCGAGCAAGGAATTGCTGTAGAGATTGTCGCCGGCGCGGCCTTCGCCGCGGTTCGAGGGCGAAGGATTGCCGGTGGTCCAGAACGTCGTGTTCGTCAGTGGATCGTACGTACCGGTGATCCATGCCGGCGCACCACCGATTTTCCACGAATCGTCCTCCCAGGTTTCGTGGCCGGGCTCGCCGGGCCCAGGCACGGTATAAAAGCGCCATTTCCGCGCGCCGGTCGCCGCATCATACGCGTCAATGAAGCCGCGAATGCCGTATTCGCCGCCAGAAACGCCAATGAGCACGAGATTTCTGATCACGAGCGGCGCGAGCGTGATGCTGTAGCCCTTGTTGTAGTCGGACGTGCCCACGTCCCAGACCACGTTGCCGGTTTTGGTGTCAAGCGCAACCACGTGCGCGTCAAGCGTGCCGAGAAAAACTTTGTCGCCGAGGATCGCAAATCCGCGATTGACGCGGCCGCAGCAGGGGCGAACGTCGGGCGGCAGCGCTCGCTGGTATTGCCAGATGGGGCGGCCCGAACGCGCGTCAAGCGCAAAGGCGCGATCGTCCGCGCCCGTGGCGTAGAGAACGCCGTCGACAACCAGAGGAGTAGTTTCAAATTTTCCGCCCGCCATGGTCTGATAAGCCCACTTGGGCGCCAGCGAAACCGCATTCTTCGTATCGATTTGATCCAGCGTGCTGTAACGCCGTCCCGCATAGTCGCCCGAATACATTAGCCAGTTTTGTGGCTCCTTGGCGGACTCCCGCAGCCGCTCGGCCGTCACTTGCGCGGGAGCGATAGGGGCTAAGCCGCTGGAAACTACGCCAGCTAACAAAACGGAAACTGCCCTCCCTAAACTTGTCATTCCGAATGCAGCGAAGAATCTGCTTTTGGGTTCCGGCCCAGTCCGTTCACATCTCATTGCACACCTGCGCTCTGCAGGTAAGCAATGAGGTCCTGCAAATCCTTGTCGCTCAGCGCTTTTTGATCGTAAACAGGCATCGCCGATTCGCGCCGCGTCTCGAAAGAACGCAACTCGGCCTTTTCAAACAAACGCAATTGTTCGCGCGTGTCCAGCATTTGCAAAGTGAACTGATCTTGGTTCAAAAGGACTCCGCTGAGCTTCGTGCCGTCGGCGGTCACGACCGACACCGATTCGTACTCTTCAGGAAATTCCTTCATCGCCTCGAGAATGCCTTGTGCGAGCCGGCGGCTTGGATTGCGCACCGATTCCACAAGATATTCGACAGAGCGTGAGGCCCCCACAGTGGTAAGGTCCGGCCCGAGGCGGCCTCCCTTCCCCTGGATCATGTGGCAAGTGGAGCAACCTGACGCGCCAATGAAGAGTTGTTTGCCGTGTTCCGGATTTCCCCCCGGCTGCGCCGGAGCTTTTACTTGGATGCGGCGAAGATAGCTGATCACCTGCCAGATTTCTTCATCGCTCATCCCCACACCGATGCCGCCATTCGTCGCAGCGGGCATCGCCGTCCCCGGAATGCCGTCGTGAATGTTATGGAACATTTCCGCGTCGGAGTTGCCGTGGCGCTTTTGCGCGCGGGTTAAATCCGGCCCACGCCCGCCGCCGCGCGCTCCGAGCCCGTGGCAGAACGCGCAGTTCAACCGGAATTGGTATTCGCCGAGCTTCGCGACTTCCGGATTACCCTCGTACGGGTTCTTGTCCTGCGCTAAGACGGCGTCGTTCCAGGCGAAATAGCCCAAGAGTGCTAAGCAAGCCAAACAAAGAAACGGCCGAATTGCCATCCCCCGGTTCTGAAGAATCAACGCAAACAAATGCACTGGGCGCATGAACTATCAACTCCTTCTGGAGAACAGGCTGGATAGCGGCAACTATACCACTGGCTTTCGGCAGAAATAAGGAAGGACTTCGCGCCAGCCAACTACTGCATCGGCGAAGAAAAGTTCCCGCCCGCCGCGCGAAATCCCGGGTCTCGCTTGACGTCAAACCGCAAGCTAGCGCGGTCCAGAACCTTCCCTTTGAGAATTACGGTTTCAACTTTGCGCGTGTCGCTGATGCGGTCTGCAGGATTGCCCGTAACGATCAGAACATTCGCGGCGCGAGCCAGCCTGCAGGCTTCCCCACTCTTCCTCGGCATGCAGCAGGCGTGCCGCGTTGGACGTCGCCTGTCGGATTACTTCTAACGGCGTCATTCCCGCGGCCACCAGCAGTTCCAACTCATGGTGCAGGGCTTCTCCCTGAAACAGCCCGGGATAAGGGGCGTCGGTCCTCGCCACCCGCACGCCAGCATCCAGCAGTTTCTTGACGTTGCGCTTCATCTCATCGAATCCCGCGCCCGATCTGGGCACCAAACAATCCGTGGATTATCCGGATTACGGCAAGGCTGTCGGCGAGCAAGTGGTTTCGAAGCAGGCGGATTTAGGAATCGCCGTTTGCGGTACCGCGATTGGCATTTCCATAGATTCGTCCGCAGGGGACTGTCGCCGTTAGGTGACAGGGGAATGCGGCCTTCTTTTGCATATTCGTGCGTCTTCGCTTTTTGTTTGCCTTAGGCCTATGCTCTTTGTATACTCCTGCTTATGCGCGCCGCCTACAAATACCGCCTGTACCCCAACCAAGCCCAGGCTCGGTTTCTCGAGAACCAGCTCCACGAGGCTTGCGAGCTCTACAACGCCGCCCTTCATGAACGGCGCGATGCTTGGAAAGTTTGCCGCAAGAGCATCCACTACTACGACCCGGCCAAGCAGTTGAAGCCGATGCGGGAAGAAGGGTTGCTCGGACTGGCCAACTTCTCCTGCTGCCAGGATGTGC
>Ga0209808_1000279_pt1 | contig 25949 bp, 14 predicted proteins | sample GraSoiAngelo_157_FD_186171 | JGI IMG/M metagenome (GOLD analysis project Ga0209808, IMG submission 186171) | Grasslands soil microbial communities from the Angelo Coastal Reserve, California, USA - 14_1009_16_20cm (SPAdes) (version 2) | ecosystem: Environmental > Terrestrial > Soil > Grasslands ... | reverse complement strand
GCGCACCTTCTATCTTACCAACGCGGTACCGAAGGACGTCGAGAACATGTTGAAGACCGTGCTTGGCGCGAAGACGCTCTTCATCGACGAGCGCACGAGCTCGCTCGTGATACGTGACACGCCGGATACCGTGCGCATGGCCGAGAAGCTGGTCGCCTCGCTCGACGTGGCCGAGCCCGAAGTGATGCTGGAAGTGGAGGTGCTGGAGCTCTCGCGCAGCCGCCTGCAGGACCTTGGCATCCAGTACCCGACGGCCGCCACCCTCACGCCGTCGCGTCTGGCGAGCGCCGCGGGCGCCGTCACCGGCACCGCGGGGCTCGTGCTCTCGGACCTCGAGCACCAGAACTCCAACACCGTCGGAATCAGTGCGCTCAGCATCACGCTGAACGCGATGAAGCAGGCGGGGCTGGTGAATACGCTCGCGAGTCCGCGCATCCGCGCGCGCAACAAGGAGAAGGCCAAGGTGCTGATCGGCAGCAAGGAGCCGGTCATCACCAACAGCGTGACGCCCACCGCCGCCGGCGCGCCGGTCGTCACCGGCAGCGTGCAGTACCTCGACGTCGGTCTGACGCTCGAGGTGCAGCCGACCATCTACCTCGACAGCGACGTGGCCATCAAGCTCAGTCTCGAAGTGAGCTCGATCCTGAAGCAGGTCGCCACCGCCTCGGGAACCATCGCCTACGAGATTGGCACGCGCAATGCCAACACGTTGCTGCGCCTCAAGGACGGGGAGACGCAGATCCTCGCGGGGCTGATCCAGGAGTCCGACACGCGTACCGGCAATACCATCCCGGGTCTTGGCGACATCCCGATCCTCTCGCGCCTCTTCGGCACGCATCACACCGACCACGAGAAGGACGAGATCGTGCTGTCGATCACGCCGCGCATCATCCGCATGCAGCCGCGGCCGGCGAGCGATGCGACCGAGTTCTGGTACGGCACCGAGACCCGTACCCGCAGCATGCCCTACGGCGCGGGCGCCGGGGGCGAGAGTCAGCCGGCCGCCGCGCCAGGTGGCGGTACGCCGAGCGGCACCGCGCCCTCCGGCAGCGCGCCCAGCGTTTCTCCGGCGCCGGCGGGGACTGCCCCGGCTCCCGGGGCTCCTCCGGCACCGGAGGCAGCGCCGGGCACCGGCGCTCCCGGCGGCGCAGCGGGCGCGGCCGTCGTGGCGCCCTCTAACCCGACGGCGCTCGCTGCCGCAGCGGCGCTCAAGGCGGCGGAGGCGCAGCGAGGTCTCCCGATCGCATCCGTGCCGGCCACGGTCCCCTCGAATGCGGCGCCTCCGGCGGAGGCGGCGGCGGGCAGCGCGGCCGCGGAGGCGCGCTCCGCGCTCACCATGGACGGACCGAGCGAGGTGAAGGTAGGGGAGGAGTTCCAGGTGACCGTGCGCCTCGCCACGGACCAGTCGATCACTCACCTGCGCTCGCAGCTGCGCTTCGACTCGAGCGCCCTGCAGCTCGTGAGCGCGAGCACCGGCGACCTGGTGCCGGCCGCCGCCGGAGCGCCCAAGGTCGAGACGCGCGGCGGCGGCGCGCAGCTCGACGTAACGACGACGTCGGATGAGCCCGTGCAGGGCAGCGGCAGCCTCATGGTGCTCGAGTTCAAGGCCGTGGCGGCACGTCCCGCAACCAACATCATGGCGATGCTGAACGTGCTGGGCGGGGCCGGGGCCGCAGTCGGCAGCAGCGCCTCGCCACCGCTCAAGATCGCGATCCAGCCCGCATCGCAGTGAGAGTCCCTGGAGTGAGCTCCGTGCGCAGCCGAGGTTTCACGCTCATCGAGCTGGTCATGACGCTCGCTATCGTCGCCCTGATGGCGACCGCGGCCATGCCGCTCGCGCAGCTCGTCGCCAAGCGCGAGAAGGAGGTGGAGCTGCGCGCGGCGCTCAGGGACATCCGCACTGCGCTCGATGCCTACAAGGTGGCCTCCGACACCGGTCACATCCACAAGGAGCTCGGCGCCTCGGGCTACCCGCCGGACCTCAAGTCGCTCTACGCCGGGGTCGAGGACACCGCCAGCCCGAACAAGACGATGCTCTACTTCATGCGCCGCGTGCCCCGCGATCCTTTCTTCCCGGACGGCAAAGTGGCCGCTGAGGAGACCTGGGGGCTGCGCAGCTATGCGAGCCCGCCCGACGATCCGCAGCCGGGGGACGATGTCTACGACGTGTACTCGCTCGACCACGGCGTGGGGTTGAACGGAGTCCACTACCATGACTGGTAGCTCCCCGCGCCGCGGCGCGCGCGGCTTCACCCTCATCGAGCTGCTGGTGGTCATGCTGATCATCGGCACGCTGCTCTCGATCGCCGTGCCGCGCTACTTCCGCACCCTCGCGCATGCCCGCGAGACCGTGCTGCGGCAGGATCTCGCGATCCTGCGGGAGTCGATCGACAAGTACTACGCCGATCGCGGCGAGTATCCCGACACGCTCGTGGCGCTCGCCGACAAGCGCTACGTGCAGTCGATTCCCGTGGATCCCTTCACCAAGGCGGCCGACACGTGGACGCTCGTGCAGTCGGACGATCCGGACCACCCGGGCATCAAGGACATCCATAGCGGCGCGGCCGAAGTGGCGGCCAATGGCACGCCGTTCGCCACCTGGTGAGCGCCATGCGCGCCCCTTCCACGCGCCAGGCGGGCTTCACGTACCTCGGACTCCTCGCGGCGGTCGTGTTGATGGGTCTGCTGCTGACGATGGCGTCGCGCGTCTGGTCGCTCACCGAGCAGCGCGAGCGTGAGACGCAGTTGCTCTTCATCGGGCATGCCTACCGGATGGCGATCGCCTCGTACTTCGCGACCGGTCATCAGTACCCGCACGCGCTGCAGGATCTCGTGCAGGACGAGCGCCTTCCCGTACCAAAGCATCACCTGCGTCGTCTCTATCCGGACCCTGTCACCGGCAAAGCCGACTGGAGCCTGATTCCGACTCCGAGCGGTCAGGCCATCATGGGCGTGGCCAGCAGCTCTCAGGGCGTCCCCATAAAACGTGACGGATTCGACACCCTCGATAACGCGCTGAAAGGCGCGGACTGCTACTGCGCGTGGAAGTTTATTTATTACGCCAACCGCTGGAACCGCGCCCTCGGCACGGGCGCGACCAACCCGGCTGCCCCGCCGGGCACGATTCAACCGGGCAACCCCGGCACCCGTAATCCCGTTATCCAGCCGGGCTTCGGGGCGCCGGGCACGATGCAACCGGGCGACCCTGGCACCAACCCCAACTTGAACTGAGTCTCCGATACCTGACATCGTCATCGGGCCCGTCAGATTCAGCGGGTTGGTCGTGGAATAGCACGGGGATGATGCAGCGGTAGTCATTTCAACGTGGCCGCTCGAGGAAACCGTGCGGTCGCGCGCCAACACAACTAACACTGACATTCGCCGCGCACCTCGCGCGGGTGGGCCTCGGTAGCAAATTTGGTCTGCGATGTCCAGCTCCCTGTGGATGTCCGATGAGCTTGTTGTTTTCCGGCGGAGCAGCATGCGTCAGCGGCCCGCAGGTGCCGGAATTGTGTGCCGCTCGGTTCACGCTGACGTTTAGAATCAACGCAACTAACACTCTAACAGTCGCCCGCGCACCTCTCGCGCTGCGTCCGCTCCGCTTAAGCCAACGTCTTCGGCTCGCTCCGCGAAACGCAAGAGCAGGTAGGGTCTTACGGTAGACGCATACGGTGTTTTGGACGGCCGCGCGTAGGCATCGATAGGAGTGTCTTCCGCCCGCGGCGGTTCTATGTTTTCGGCCGCTCGCTTGAACCGCAGTACGTCAGGGAGATGTATGTGGTGCGTTGACAGGTCTCACACCCAGTGCCGACAGGCCACGTCGGGAGTTCGTATGCTCACCAGACACCTACTGTGCCGCGGTTTCGCGGCGCTGACCTTAGCGCTCATCACTTTGCCGGCCGCCGCGCAGACCTTCATGGTGCAGTGTCCGACCAGCACACTGCTGCACCCGAATGCAGCGACCAGCGCTGCGGGGGAGCCGGCCTACACCGGACCGACCAACATCACGGCCAACGCCCACGGCGTGGCGGTGACGTACCGCAGCAACGGCGGCGCCGTCAAGTGCCAGCAGATCTCGGGCGGCGACGGCTACATGACCGAGGGCGACGGCAACCAGACCTTCATGTTCTCGTTCGGTCCGTTGAGCGGCCTGCAGAAGATCAGGAACGGCCTGCCCGGAACCGACTTCCCGGACGAGTTCAGGCAGCCGTACTGCGAGGGCGGCTCCTATCTGAACGGCCAGCCCAATCCGTACCACGGCGGCTGCAGCGCCAACGGCGCCGTCGGCTTCGTCGCGCCGGCCGCGTTCCGCAACGGCAATGTCACGGCCGCAGTGGGACTCGCCAACGGCAGCACCTGCGTCGTGACCGCGACCGAACCGTGCGGGGTCAACGGATTCGTCGTCAACGACGCGGGCGCCGGCTACAGCTCCGCGCCCACAATCACGCTCACTGGCGGAGGCGGCACCGGGGCCACCGCGTCGGCCGTGATCGGGAGCGGCTCGATCATCGAGATCGTGCCCGTGAACCCGGGCCACGGCTACACGTCGGCGCCCACGGTGACGATCGCGGCGGTCGGACCGGTCAGCTCGATCGCGCGCACCGACGCGGCCGCGATCATGAACACCGGCGTGATGAACGGCAACCTGCCGGCGCCGCTGATGGGGTTCGACGAGGACGACGAGTTCTTTCTGACGCTGACCAACGTCGGGATGATCATGCGCCCGGACCTGTTCGAGACGCACACGGTCCACTTCCACGGCTACCCGAACGCCTCGTCCTACTACGACGGCGTGCCGGATGCCTCGCTCGCGATCAACATCGGCGCGAGCTTCACCTACTACTACCTGGCGCCGGATGCCGGCACCTACTTCTGGCACTGCCACATCACGCCGCCCGAGCACCTGCAGATGGGGATGGTCGGGCAGCTCTTCGTTCGGCCGCGGCAGAACCGACTGCCTGCCGGGACGGACACCTACCTGGCGCTGACGGGCAGCGGAACCACGGGGACGATCGGCACGGCCGGAGGACCCGGCCAGCAGAGCGACCTGCGCACCGCGTGCTATTCGAGCGGCGAAAGCAACCTGCGCTTCGGCGCCACCGGAACGCCGAGCGCCGACATCCTGTGCTCGACCCCGGCTCCGGCCGCGGACACCGGATTCACGCACGCGGCCGGCTACAAGTACGTCTACAACGACGGCGACGGCTCGACGCGGTACGACATCGACGTGCCGATCCAGATCCACGGCTTCGACCCGAACTTCCACTTCGTCGGCATGACCTTCAACCCGGAAGGCTTCTCCGACATGAAGGACAAGTACTTCCTGCTGAATGGACGCAGCTATCCCGACACCATTACCACGGGTGCGATCACTACCATGGCCTCCGACGGCCTGCCGCGCCCGTCGCAGCCAATGACGTCGCTGATCACGCTGAGCCTGTCCGGGGGGCCGGGCGGAACGCCGCAACGCGCGGCGCTGCGCATAGCGGACCTCGACGTAGCGGAATACCAGACGCTGGCCTCGATCGGGATGCCGATGCAGCTCGTCGGCTACAACGCCAAGATCCTGCGGGATCAGGCCGGCAACAACCTGTACTACACGACCAACTCGATCACGCTCGGCGGCGGTGAGTCGCTCGACGTGATCCTGGATTCGTGCGCGGTGCGCGGGCCGGCGCCCACGTATACCTGCACGACGCCGATGCCCACCGGCACCTACTTCCTGTACACGCCGAATCTGGACCACCTCGCGAACGACGCGGAGAACTTCGGTGGCCTGATGACCGAAGTCGTCGTCACGCCCTAGGAGACAACAACGATGAGCGCCTCGAACCTCCCAAGCTGCGTGGCGTCGGCGCGACGCCTGCTGGCTGCTGTCGCCGTCTTCGCCTTCGTTCCGGGTGCGGGCCAGGCGGCCGCACCGGGCATCACGGGCACCTCGTTCAGTCTGGCCGCGAGCCCGGCCTACGTGACGCAGCCGGATGGCGCGCTGATCTACTCGTGGGGCTACGGTTGCGCCGCGCCGCCGCCCACGTCGGCCTACATGCCATCGGTGTTCGGATCGATCGGCTTCTGCCCGACGATGCAGATGCCGGGCCCGACGCTGATCGTCACCGAAGGCGCCACGGTGACGGTGACCTTGACCAACAATCTGCCGACCGGCGCCGGCAACACTTCGATCATCTTCGCCGGGATACCAACGACGGCGAGCGGCGGAGCGCGCGGCCTGCTGGCCCAGGAGGCCGCCCCCGGCGGGTCCGTCACCTATTCGCTGAACACGACCGGCAAGGCGGGGACGCACGCCTACTACAGCGGCACGCAGTCGGACCTGCAGATCGAAATGGGCCTGTACGGCGCGCTGATCGTGCTGCCGAACACCGTGCCGGCGGGCTGCGTTGCGCTCAACGGCCTCGGCGGCGGCGGCGGCGAGTTCCGGCTGGCGACCTCGGCCTACGACCACCCGGCCACCTGCTACGACCGCGAGTACCTGTTCCAGTTCGGCGAGATCGACCCCGCCATCCACGCGCAGGCCGAAGCGCAGGTCAAGGCGATCGCAGCCTGCCCGCCGGGCTCGACCAACTCGATCACCGGCGTGCCGTGCCCGGCCGCCACCCTGGCGGTGCCGACCGAGCCGTATCACCCGCGCTACTACCTGATCAACGGGCGCTCGATGCCGGACACCATGGATGCGGACTACGCGCCCAACTATCCGCACCAGCCCTACAACGGCAACCCACACATGCACCCGCTCGATCAGGTGCTGGTGCGCGTGATCGGAACGGGGCGCTGGGAGCACCCGTTCCACGAGCACGCCAACCACGTGCGCATCCTGGCGCGCGACGGCAACCTGATGCTGAGTCCGACCGATTCGACGCGGCTCGCCGGCCTGATGATGTTCACGACCGACACCTACCCTGGCCAGTCGTTCGACGGCATCTTCTACTGGTCGGGCAAGGGTCTGAACTGGGATATCTACGGCCATACGCCAACCAACACCGGCAACCCGAACTGCGTGGCCGATGCGAACGGCTACTACACGCGCGCCAGTGGCGCGGTGATACCGGTGTTCAACACCGCGGGCGCGTTGACCAATGCGCCGACCGCCTCGAAGAACTACGGCGAGTGGTGCGCCGACCACAACCATCCGCTCGAGGCCAACCCGGTGGGTCACGTCGGCGGCGGGGGGCCTGCGACGCTGCCCGATCCGCTCGTTGCGACCAACGGCCTTTGGTACAACGGCACCCCCTACCTCGGTCCCGACGCGGTCAACCGATCGCGCGGCCCGACACCGCTGCCGCCTGGCGGCGCGCTGCAGAACCCGCCCGAGGAATCCGGCATCGCCTTCATGTGGCACTCGCATAACGAGCGCGAGATCACGACCGACGACGTGTTTCCCGGCGGGATGCTGATGATGATGCTGGTGGATCCGCCGGTCTGGTACATCGACGAAACGCTGTGAGGGGACGGAGCAGAACATGAAGACCCAACACGACTTGGTGAAGCGAGCTCTGCTGGCCGGGATTGCGCTGCTCGCGACCGTCGGCGTCGCACAGGCACAGAACACGGTCAGCCTCACGGCGGCCCGCCAGACCGCGCTGATGTCCGACGGCGCCTCGGTTCCAATGTGGGGCTGGGTGTGCAGCACGACGACGGCCGCCGTGGGCGCGACCTGCACCCAGACCAACGGCGCGGCGCAGACGGTGCCGGCCACCGGCACCAGCACCCTGTGGCAGCCGCCGCTGATCCGGGTGCCGGCGGCAGCGGCTCCGGCCACGACGGGCCTCACGATCACGCTGACGAACACGCTGCCGGTCGAAACCTCGCTGGTGATCGTCGGGCAGATTCCGCAGGCTGCCGATGTGAACGGACTGGGGGCGCCGGTACGCGAATCCGGACGGCCGCAGCATCCGGCCCAGACCGCGAGCACGTGGACGATCGCCACGCCCGCCGACCCCTTCCAGCCGCCCACGCAGAGCGCGCGCGCGCGATCGTTCGTCGCCGAAGCACCGGCGGGCGGTAGTGCAACCTACACCTTCACCAACCTTCGGCCCGGCACCTACCTGATCGAGTCCGGAACGTATCCGGCCATCCAGGGCCCGATGGGGCTGTACGGGGTGCTGGTCGTGACGACCGCGCCCGCCACGGGCGCCGCGGGGACTGCCTATCCGAGCCCATGTACGACGACGACCAGTGCCGCTTGCGTGACCACCGGCGTTCAATACGACGCCGACGCCGTCGTCCTGCTCAGTGAAATCGACCCGGTGCAGAACAGCGCGGTCGACGCCTTCCTGGTGAAGTCGGCGGGCTGCGCGGCCGCGGCCGGCGCCTGCACCGGCACGATCAGCGCAGCGGCCGAAATGACGAAGTGGAGCCTCGCCTGCTCGACGATGGGCCCGGCCGCGACCGCCAACACCTGCTATCCGCCGGCGGTCGATTACACGCCGCTGTACTACCTGATCGACGGCGCCGCGTTCGACCCGGCCAATCCGTCGGCCTCGCAGCTCAATGTCGGCTCGAGCACCGCCGCCGCCACCGCGTCCACTGGCGTGCTGCTGCGCATGGTCAACGCCGGGCTGAGGATGCACTTGCCGTCGGCCGTCGGCTTGCCGATGGTGCAGATGGCCGAGGACGGCACCCTGGAGCCGGACGTCGCCGTGGCGCTGACCACGGGCCACTATGCACAGAGCGCAACCGGCGTGACGTTCACGCAGACGGTAGCGACCGCGACGACGCCGACCCCCAAGGTGGTCAGCGACGTCTTCATGCCGGCCGGCAAAGTGATCGATGCACTGGTGTTCCCGCCCAGCTCCGGTGCCTACACGGCGGGTTCCTACGCGGTGTTCGACCGAGAGTTGAGTCTGTCGGCCAACTCCACCAAGCGCGACAGCGGGATGGAGGCGTACCTGGTGGTCAACGGCGGCGCCGCCGGCACCGGAGCCGGCCAGACAACCGGCGGCGTGCTCAACGCATTCTCAACCGCGTCAGCCGTCGCCGATAACTTCATCGTTCCGCACAATGCGACCAGGTTCTCCGGCAACGTGCTGCTGAACGACGTCGGAGTCCACAACGCGTCGAGCCCCTGCGTGGCGACCACCGGGTCGACCGGTCCGCAGACGGTGTCGGCCGGCTCGGCCGGCACGGTCACGTTGAACCCCGACGGCACCTTCACGCTGGCGGTGGCCGCCGGGTTCTCCAATGGGGCAACGGGATCGTTCACATACTGCGGCAACGGCAACTCCGCGGTCTCCGCGACCGCCACGTTCTACGCGGCCCGCCTCGGCGGTCCGCCGGTCGCCAACGCCGATGCCTACACGGCCCACATCGCCAACCTGCTGCAGGTCGGCGCTCCGGGAGTGCTGCTGAACGACACCGACCCGAACGGCTATCCGCTGACCGCGGTCGCCGCGGGCACAGCGACGGGCTGCACGGTCTCGCTGCAGCCGAACGGCGCGTTCACCGCGACCTTGCCGGCGCTCGCGACGCCGGCTGCACGCACCTGCACGTTCTCGTACAACGCGGTGAACTCGCAGGGGACCGCGAGCTCGGCGGCTGCGACGGCCACACTGACGTTCCCGGCCGCGAGCGGCCTGGCCGTCACGGTGATCGACGCGGGCACGAAGGCCGCGATCACCGACTACAAGTGGCTGATCGAGCAGGACCTGACCTTCTACCTCGATCCGAATTGCCAGCAGAACGGCCCGGGCGGCACCAAGCCGGCGACCTGCCCGACCGGAGTGCCGCCGACGCTCGGCACCAACTTGCATACCAGCTACATGCCGGTGGTCGCTGCCGGCTGCACCGGCCCGCAAAGCTGTGAGCGCGGACAGAGCATCTACAACCCGGCCACCGGCGGGCACGTGCCGGCGGTGTGCGACGCCAGCGGCATCTGCGTGCCGGCAGCGGCCGGCGCCTCCCGGCCGACGTCGACCCCGAACCAGGCCGTGCTGAACGCGACCAACCCGGACGGCACGCCGGCGCGCTATTTCCTGTCGATCCTGCCCGGGGACGCGGCCAACGCGTTCAACACCGGCAACTCGTCCGATCCGACGGTGGCGGCCAACTGCGCGCCCACCCAGACGCCGACCGGCCAGACCGTGTCCAGCTGCGGCCACACGATGGCCGGCGCGCCGATCGCGGCGCCGACCTGCACCGCCGCCGGCGTGTGCACGTTCGCCCCGGTCACGGTGAACGTGCAGCCGAACCCGATGCAGACGGCGACGCTGACGGTGTTCGTGTTCGAGGACGACTTCCCGCTGAACGGCGAGCACGACGGCAACGGCGCGATCGAGCCCGGGCTCGGCGGCTTCCAGGTCATCCTGTGGGACGACGCCGGTGCCAGCGGCGACCCGACCGGTCAGATGACCTACGACATGTTCAACATGCCGCTCACCAATTCGCTGAATGGCATGATCGACCCGATCACCAGGCTGAACGCATGCCCGATCGCGCCGACCGACCAGGGCAACCAGGTTGGCGTGGGCGTGATCATCGTGTGCCCGCAGTACGAGTCGGACGGCGTGACGCCCTCGCCGCTGGTCGGCCAGGCGGTCGTCAAGAACCTGATGCCGGGCCGGTTCGGAGTGGTCGTGCATCCGAGCGCCGCCCGCACCGCGGCCGGCGAGGAGTGGCTGCAGACCAATACGCTCGACGGCACCCACCTGCTCGATTCGTTCGTCCGGTCGGGCGAGCCGCCTTACTTCCAGGAGTACGGGCCGGGTGGCTGGCACGTGTTCATGGGAATGGCCAACCCGGCCGTGATCAACGGGCGCAAGGCGGGACTGTGCAACAGGCTCGGGGCCACGCATTGCCGCAATACGGTCAACGTAAACGTGTCGAGCCTGCACATGTCGCGGCCGCCGAACGAGACGCTGTACGACAGCGCGGTGTTCGCGCTCGGTAACGGGCGCAACTACCAGGGGTTGAACTACACCACCTGCTACGCGAGCCTCGGCGATCCGGACGGCGCCGACTTCCTGTTCGCCAAGTGCGATCAGAACGGCCACCTGACCTTCACCGGCGTTCCGGACGGCAACTGGTCGCTGAAGGTGTTCGATCAGTGGGTGGATTTCCTCGTCGACGGCTCGTCCAAGCCGGTCGACGTCACCGGCGGGCAGACGCTGAACATGGATTACCCGACGTTCACCTGGCAGCAGCACATCTGGACCAGCGCGTACATGGACGTCAACGGCAACGGCCTCCGCGATGCCGGCGAGCCGGGCATCGGGCAGATTCCGAGCCGGGTCAGGTACCGCAACGGCAAGTTCAGCAATTCGCTGTTCACCGACATCGACGGCAACGCGAATTTCGACGAGACCTTCCCGCTGTTCAACTGGTACGTGGTCGAGTCCGATACCACGCGCTTCCGCGGCACCGGCGTGCACGTGGCCAACGACGCCGGCGGGCAGATCGACGGGCCGGGGCCGATGGGCAACGGCGTCACGGGCGCTTACCAGGGCGTGCTGGCGTCCTGCACCAAGGCGACCCCCACCGCGGCCTGCACCGAGGCGTTCCCGCTGCCGGCCGCCCTGCGCTTCCCCGGTTCCTACTACTGCTCGCACGGGGACTGCTCGGAGCGCGCCGGCGTCGCCGGCCCGCCGCCAGCAGGCGGCCCGGGCGGCTCGACCGGGCGGATCGACCCGGGGACGGTCCATTCCGAGGGCGTGCAAGGCTTCGTCGGCCAGATCGAGGTCCTCGAGTGGGGCAAGATGCCGTACATCGCCGGCGAGAACGGCGGTATCCGAGGGCACGTGGTGTACGGGTCGACCCGGCCGTTCGACGACCCGCAGCAGCTGTTCCAGAACCTGTGGGAGCCGCTGGTGCCGAATGTCACCGTGAACCTGTACCAGGAGAGCCTGGCGCCGGACGGCTCGGTGGCGCTCAAGCTGATCGATACGACCACATCCAGCAGCTGGGATGCCTACACGCAGGGCTTCCGCGCCGCGGGCGTGCCGAACATGAACTGCTCGGGGCAGAACCCGGCCGATCCGTTCTTCACGTACACGCTGGCCGGAACGGCCAACTACCTGAACCCGACCCTGACACTCCCGAACAGCAGCCAGTACAAGTGCTATGACGGGATGCACAACTGGAACCAGGTGCAGCCGGCGCCGTACGACGGCCTGTGGGAATTCCCCAGCGCCACCTGCCGCAACACGCCGGGAGCCACGTTCACCGTGGCCTCGGGGCCGCTCGCCGGCAAGTCGATCACCTGCGCGACCGTGCACAACCCGGCCTATGGGACGAGCGGGCCGGCCACGGTCGGCGGCGTGGTGCAGACCGGCGCGGTGCCGGGGATCCTGACGTCCGGGAAGTACGTGGTCGAGGTGATGCCTCCGCGCGGCTATGAAATCGTGAAGGAGGAGGACAAGAACATCCTGATCGGCGACAACTACATCGCGCCGGCGACGTCGCAGTTCGCGGGGCTCGCCGACATCTTCATCGTGCCCGACCAGGCCACGGTCAACGCCGCCTACAGCTGGTTCGGCCCGAACTACGCCAATGCCTCGTACACCGGACCGTTCACCGGCGGGGGCAACCCGTACAACGCGAACGGCACGCCCACCGGCAACAACGGCAATCCAACCACGAACATGGGTCGCACGGGCCTGGGCGGTTTCGGGCCGGGCGGCAACATCGTGATGGCAAGCCCGTGCGCCGGAGCGCTGCGCATCGTCCCCGACTACATGAGCATCTCGCCCGAGTCGGGCGAAGTGGCCCCGTTCGCCGGAGCACTGCGCCCGCTGTGCGATCGCCGGGAGGTGACGCTGGAAGACCAGATGCAGGCGCAGACCGACTTCTTCGTCTGGACCAAGACGCCGGCCGCGACGCACTACACCGGGTTCATCCTGGACGACTTCTCGTCCGAGTTCGACCCGGCCTCGCCGGCCTTCGGCGAGAAGTTCGCGATACCCAATGTGCCGGTGTCCATCAAGGACTTCAACGGCGTCGAGGTCTCCCGCACGATGTCCGATCAGTGGGGCCTGTACAACGGCCTGACGTTCTCGACCTGGCAGGTCGATCCGCCGAACCCGACCGGGTACGCGCCGGGCATGCTGATCACCTGCATGAACGACCCCGGACCGGTGGTGGCGCCGGTGTGCACCACGGCGCCGACCGCGACCACCGCGGGCTTCCCGCCGGGATGCGTGGCGGCGCAGACGACGCCGCCGACGATGATCACCGATCCGTGGTTCAACCCGGGCTACAGCACGTTCTGCTATGAGAACCCGTTCATGCCGGCGGACACGACGTACCTGGATACGCCGGTGGTGCCGACCTCCGCGTTCGCCGAGGGCTACAACCCGCCCGACTGCAGCTACCCGGACGGGACCCCGGCGATCAAGTCGGTCACGGGTGACGCGTCGGGCGGCGGGGCGGGACCGTGGGTCAGCGCGGCCGGCCACACGATCACGATCACTGCCGTGGGCGACCAGATCGTCCAGAACCACGCCTATTCGGGGCCGGCGGCCAACACGGCGCCGTACAACCAGAAGTTCATCACGCGCCATTACGGCTTCGGCACCGCGCGCGGCACGGTGACGATCGGCGGAGTCACGGCGACCACCGGAACCTGGAGCGACACCACGATCACGGCCACGGTACCGGCCGGCCTGCCGGTGTGCGCGGGGCACTGGTCGCCGAGCATGACGACGGCCCAGGCCACCGCCAAGTTCGGCACCTGCGGCGAGCTGGTGATCACGAAGCCCGCGACCGCGGGCAATCCGCTGACGCGCCTCTCGATCGACACGGTCACGGTCACCGTCGGCGGCAAGGCGCCGACGTACATCAACGGTGAAAACGCGAGCAACAACGCGCTGCAGACCGCGCTCGACAAGGCGGCGCCGGGCGACCTGGTGATCGTCGGACCGGGAACCTACCCCGAGCTGCTGCTGATGTGGAAGCCGGTGCGGCTGCAGGGCGTGGGCGCGGCCTCGGCGAAGGTGGATGCGAACGCCCATCCGGCCGGCAAGCTCGATGCGTGGCGGCGCAAGGTCGACTGCCTGTTCGGCGTGACGTTGAGCGGCGCGTTGATCGCGGGCGATCCGACGGCCACTCCGCCGACGCCGGCCCAGCCCTACGATCCGACCGGCACCTACACGTGCCCGGCCGCGCAGCAGGCACAGGTGGATCCGATTCCGCTGGAGCCGCTGATCGGCTGGACCGCCGACCTGAACGGCAACCTGGCCGAGCTGCTGCAGGAGCCGACGCTGATGGGCGCGTACGAAGGAGCCGGAATCACCGTGGTCGGGAAGGGGCTGAAGAACCCGAACACCACGAACTGCAGCGCGACCAGCAATGCCGGCTGCATCCCGGTCAACGACACGACCGACTGCTCGTTCGCGGGCAACTTCAAGTGCAACCCGGGAGCCATCGACGGCATCGGCTTCACCAACAGCTCGCAGGGCGGCGGCGGGATCTTCCTGCACGGGTGGAACCACTACATGCGGGTCGCCAACAACCGCGTGTTCAACAACGCGGGCACGCTCACGGGAGGCATCTCGATCGGCATGTCCGAGAATCCGGAGCTGACGACGGTCACGTCCGGCACCGGAGCGAACACGATCACCGTGGCGCAGCCCCTGCTCCAGAACGTGTACGTCAAGGTGCACAACAACGCGATCAGCCTGAACGCGTCCTATGGCGACGAGGTGAACTCGACCACGCCCGCTGCGGCCGGAGGAGTCACGTTCTGCTCCGGGGCCGACTTCTACGACTTCGCCTATAACTGGGTGTGCGGCAACATGAGCACCGGCGACGGCGGCGGCTTCGCCCACTACGGCTTCAGCTACAACGGCATGATCGAGCACAACGCGTTCCTCTTCAACCAGAGCAGCAACCCCACCCTCACGACCTGGGGCGGCGGCATCGTGGTGCAGGGCCCGGCGGTGGACGGCGACGTGGGCGAGACCTCGTTGGTCGACGTGGACGTGGCGCCCGCGCTGACCGACGGCATCGGCCCGGGCCTGAGAATCGATCACAACCTGTTCCAGGGCAACACGGCCGAAAGCGGCAGCGGCGGCGGTCTGCGGCTGCAGGGCATCAACGGCAACGACGTGCTGAACAACCCGACCAACCCGTCGCAGTGGTACTCGGTCGCGGTGACCAACAACATCTTCGCGAACAACGTGGCGGGATGGGCCGGAGGCGGCGTGTCGATCCAGGACGCGGTCAGGGTGAGCTTCGACGGCAATACGGTCGCGTCCAACGACTCGACCGCCACCGCCGGCGTGCTGTTCGACACGCTGGGCGCGCCGAACAGCAGCGTGCCGCCGCCGGGATGCAATCCGGCGCCGGCGGGTCAGCCGGGCTGCACCAACCCGGTCACGAACGCGAGCAATCAGCCGGCCGGCTTCGAGAGCCATCGCCATACGCTGCAGCTGGCGGCGGCGATGGCCGCGGTCACCAATTGCGGCGGGTTCGACACGGCGCCGGCGACGCTGGCGTGCAAGACCTTCTCGGTGCCGGAACTGAGCGGCGACGTGTTCTGGTACAACCGCGCGTTCCACATCACGGTCGGCGCGCCGCCGATGTCGGTGGTGCAGCTCACGCCGGCGCTGTCCCAGACCACGACCGGCTCGTGCCCGAGCGGCGCGACCTACTGGGACATCGGCGTGCAGGGCGACACGGGACCGACCAATCACGCCTCCGGGCTGACGCTGCGGCCGATGGGGTCGAATGTCGGAACCGGCGGTTATCCGGGCGCGAGCGTGAATCCGAGCTTCACGCACATGTACTGCAACGGATCGCGCGTGCCGCCCGAAATCGCCCCGATGCTGTGCACCAGCAACGCGAACGCGCCCGGTTGCATCCAGCCGGGAACGGTCGGCGTGTCGATGACCACGCCGGTCGGGATTCCGGACAACAACCCGTTCTACGTCGCGTTCACGCTGAATCCGGCCGCGACCGTGGACGAAGGCAACAACTGGATCAACATGTTCTACGGCCCGCTGTCGACGGTGAGTCCGGTCACGGCCAGGGGTGCGACAGGCTACGGCGCGCCGCTGGGCAACTACTCGGCCAACGCGGGTCCGGGCGGTGCGGAAGGCGCGACACCGTGGTGACCGTACGCCATGGAGTCCGGCTCGTGGGGCTGCTCGCGGCCGGACTCCTCCTCTCGACCTTCGCGGGTTCGGCTGCGTCGGCGGGGGACGGGGCGGCATCGGTCGCAGCGACGAGTCAGCGGGCCACCCACGCGGCGCCACGCAGCCGGCGTGGCGAGGCGTACTACGCGGTGACTTACGGGGTCGACCAGCTGCAGGTCCGCTCCGTCTCGTCCGGCGCCTCGCTGGAGTTCCGATACCGGGTGCTCGACCCCGGCAAGGCGAGCGTGCTGAACGACCAGCGGGCGACGCCCTACCTGATCGACCAGAAGTCCGGCACCCGACTCACGGTCCCGACGATGGAGAAAGTCGGGACCTTGCGCCAGGTCGCGGATCCCGAGCCGGGGCGCGAGTACTGGATGCTGTTCGCCAACACCGGCAAGGTCGTGAAGCCGGGTCAGCGGGTGGACATCGTGATCGGTGCGTTCCACGCCTCCAGCCTGCTGGTCGAGTGAGAGGGGGTCGTATGAGCCGGGTGTCGAATGGTGTGTGTGCCAGGGGCGTGGCGCTGCTCGTGGCGACGTGCGCTCTTGCGCCCGAGGCGGTGGCCGTGACGGTGGCGCGCGACCCGAGCGTCGCGACCGTCAAGGCAGAGGCGACGCAGAAAGCGGCGCCAATGCCGGCACCCCAGCTGCCAAAGCTGACCGCGGCGCAGATCGCCGAGCGCAACGCGCAGGTGCGCGGAGGACTCGCGGCCTGGCGGGCCGTGCAGACGATCCAGATATCGGGTCTCCTGGACGCGGGCGGGCGCAACAACGCGCGGCTGCCGTACACGCTGCAGATGAAGCGGCCGCATTACCAGCGCGTGGCGGTCGAGTTCCAGGGGCAGAAGGCAGTGCAGGTTTATGACGGCCAGAACGGCTGGAAGCTGCGGCCGTTTCTGAACCGAAACGACGTGGAGCCCTTGTCCGAGGAGGAGAGGCAGAGGGTTGTTCATCAGAGTGATGTGGACGGCCCGCTGATCGACTACGCCGTCAAGGGCAGCACGCTGGAGCTGGATGGCACCGAGATGGTCGAGGGCAGGGCGAACTATCGGCTGAAGCTGACGACCCAGGACGGCTACGCCCGCCGCATCTGGGTCGACGGGAAGACGTTCCTCGAGTCGAAGATCGAAGGCAGCCCGCGGCGCTTCGACGGCAAGATGCGGCGGGTGGAAAGCTACCTGCGCGACTATCGCAAGGTCAACGGCGTGTTGTTTCCGTTCGTATCGGAAACCTGGGTCGAGGGAGCGCGACAGACGCGCAGGATGACCGTGGACAAGGTCGTGCTCAATCCGCCGCTGGAGGACCGCTTGTTCTCGAAGCCGGCAGCGCCCGCGGGTCAGACGGCTGCGCTGGCTGTGGCCGCGCAGGCATTGCGCGGGACGAGCGCTGCGGCGAGCTCGTCCGCGCACGCCCCGGCCAGCGCAGCGCCCTCGCAGTGAGCCGGCTCGCGATGGGCGCTCGCCTCGGACTGCTGGGAGCTTCGCTCGCAGGTGGCCTGGGCCTGCTCGCTGCCCTGCACGCGCCGCGGGCGTGTGCAGACGGGGCGGCCGTGCCGTCGCCCCTCGAGCCGCCGTCAGTCACCCGCACAGTCGTCAACTATGCCGTGCCCGAGATTGCCCTGGTGCGCGACGATGGTCGGGCGGTCAGCCTTCACGACGAGCTCGACGACGGCCGCCCCGTGGTCCTCAACTTCATTTACACGACCTGTCCGGGCATCTGCTCCCTGGCGAGCCACGTCTTCTCGGAGTTGCAGCGCCGGCTCGGCAGCGAGAGCGATCGCGTGCACCTGGTCTCGATCTCGATCGATCCGGAGGAGGACACGCCGGCGCGGCTGCGCGAGTACGCCCGGCGCTACTCGGCCGGTCCCGGCTGGCGGTATTACACCGGCACGGCCGGCGCGAGCATCGCCGCGCAGCGGGTGTTCGATGTGTACCGGGGCGACAAGATGGGTCATACCCCGGTGACCTTGCTGCGCCTCACCCCCGGGGCCCCGTGGGTGCGGTTCGACGGCTACGCGACCGTTGACCTTCTCATCAAGGAGCTGCACGGCCAGGGCGAGGCGACCGCTTCCTTCATCCGCCCGTAGAAGGGGAAAGAGGCGGGGGACGGCGCCGGGGTTTCGGCGCACCCGGTAGCAGCGGGCACTCGCCGATCCGCGTCGCGACGATCTTCGTGCGTGTCTGCTGCTCCTCAAAGCGCGCCTCGCTGATATCTTCGTAGCTGCTTTCACTCGTCACCGTGAGCTTCTGGGACATCGCCACCACTCCGCCGTGAGCGGAGCATATCCAGGTCGCCTGGTACGTGTTGCCGTGGTGGATCGTCGGCGAGAAGCGGCAGCCCTTCTTCTCCAGCGCTGCGAGCTTGTTGCGCATCTCCAGAGTCGGGTCGCCGCACTTGCTCAGCTTCGCTACCGCGGGAGCGCCACGCGCGCGCGTGGTGACCGTGCGCTGATACTCCCACATCCCGGGCTTCAGCGACGGCAGCTCCGCGTCGCGCGCTGACGTCACCGGAGAGGGGGCGGCCGCGGAGGGTGACGGCGGCGTGCGCGATGCGGGCGGACCGGCGACGACGAGACGGCAGAACGTCGCAGAGAGCAGCGCCAGCCCGACCAGCCGCAAGTCAGGGAAACCACATTGGCGTGTCATCGACCCTCCTTGCTCGCTCCTGCATGCCCAGGCGCTGCCGAGAGTTGCTGTGCGCGGCCTTGTGCGCACCAGCTCCCGCGGCGATTTGACAATGTGCACCCGAAAACGTGCGCCGGCTTACTCAACGTCCCGCCCGGTAGGGTTTGTTGGTAGGCGGTTTGGGTAGTCCGACACACGGAAGGAGGTGTGCGGGGTATTACGTACGGGTCCACGCAGATCTATTTTTAGTCCCCACTATAATAAGTGATTCGGGACAAGTCTTAGCTCCGGCGCGGTAGCCACGCCGTTGGCGCGGACCGCCGACGCATTGCCGACATGAGGCTGCTCGACACCGTGAAACCCACTCTCTCTCCGTGGCTTCTGGCGAGCGCCGCGCTCGTTGCGGTTCTCGTCATCATGGGCGCGGAGGCGCGCATGAAGCCGCTGCCGAAGGGGGCACTCGGCGAGGCCGAGACCCTCTACCGGCACGGCGTGCTCCCCGACGGGACGCCGCTGCGCGGCGAGCGCCAGGGAGGCGAGGCGGTGGAGGGCCAGGCGGCGGCCTGTGCCAACTGCCACCGGCGCAGCGGCTTCGGGGTGGAGGAGGGGCGGATCGTCATTCCGCCCATCAACGGGAAGTATCTCTTTCGCGAGGGCTCGACGGACGCGCTCGCGATGGCGCATCCGGGCACCGAGGCGGCAACGCCCCGGCGCAGCCGCTACAACTCGGAGACGCTCGCGCGCGCGATCCGCGACGGCATCGATCCGGACGGCCGCACGCTCGACTATCTGATGCCGCGCTTCGCGCTCGACGATGCGAGCATGCAGCTTCTCATAGGCTACCTGAGGGAGCTGTCGAGCCACCCGGCGCCGGGTGCGCTCACCGATATCCTGCAGTTCGCGACCATCGTGACGCCCGACGCGGATCCGGCGAAGCGCGACGCCATGATCGAGGTGCTCAACCACTTCTTCGGCAACAAGAACGCCTACTATCGCGGGGCCGATCCGCCGCTGCAGAGCGAACGGCGGATTCATTTCCGGGTGTTGCGCCGCTGGCAGCTGCACGTCTGGGAGCTCAAGGGCACACCCGACACCTGGGAAGAGCAGCTCGAGCGCGACTTCAAGGCCGAGCCGGTGTTCGCGGTGATCTCGGGAGTGGGGGGGCGGACCTGGGAGCCGGTGCACGAATTCTGCGAGCATCAGGGAATCCCCTGTCTCATGCCGAACATCGATCTGCCGGTGGTCGATGAGAAGGCGTTCTACCCCGTTTATTACTCCCGCGGCGTGCTGCTCGAGGCGGACGTGATGGCCCAGCGCCTCGCCGCCGCCGCGCGCGCCGCGGCACCGGGCGCACCCGGCGAGAGCGCGACACGCAACGAAGCGCCCGCCCCCGGCGCGACTTCGCGGCGCATTGTCCAGATCTTCCGCCCCGGCGACATCGGCGCCGCGGCCGCGCGTGCGCTCGCGACGGCGCTCGTGCCGAGCGGCGCGCAGGTCGTGCTGAAGGAGCTGAAGGCGAAATCGCCGGCGCGCGAGCTTGCGGGGCTGGTGCGCGAGGCGCGCAGCTCCGATGCGCTCATCCTGTGGCTGCACCCGGCGGATCTCGGGGCACTGCCCGAGCGCGCGGCGCTTCCCGCGACTGTGCTCGTCTCGGGCCTCATGGGGGGGCTGGAGCGCGCTCCGTTGCCGTCCTCCTGGCGCGCCGCCGCTCGGCTGACCTATCCGTTCGCGCTCCCCTCGCAGCGCGCGATCGCCATGGACTATCCACTCGGGTGGTACCGGATCCAGCAGATCGCGGTCTCGGACGAGCGCACTCAGACCGACACGTATCTCGCCTGCTCGATTCTGGCCGAGGCCGCGAGCACCATGCTCGACAACTTCGTGCCGGACTACCTCGTCGAGCGCGTCGAGGTCGAGCTCAGCCACCGCATCATCAACGGCTACTATCCGCGGCTGGGGCTCGCTCCCGGGCAGCGCTTCGCCTCGAAGGGCGCGTATCTCGTGCGGTTTAGCGAGCCGACCGGCACACGCATCGTCGCAGACGGGGACTGGGTCGTACCGTAGGCGGGAGTGGGAGTGATCCCGCTATACTGCCCTGCCTATGGGATCGCACGTAAGGGCCGGCCGCAGCGCCGGCAACGCCGGCATCGGTGCACTCCTTGGCCATGAATGACGCCCCGGCCGGCAGGATCGGTGTCGCCGCGCGCTGGCCGTGGGGGCAGTCCTGGCTCACGGGTGCCGGCTACCTGGGGCTGTACTGGCTGCTCGATTGGGCCAGCCACGTCGAGCCGCTGCCTCACACGAGCATCACGCCGTGGAATCCCAACACCGGAGTGGCCATGGCGCTCCTCCTCGGGCGCGGGGTGCACTGGGCGCCGCTTGTCGCCTTTGCGATATTCACGGGCGAGCTGTGGACGGACGTCGGGCCGGCGCCCTGGCAGGTGCTGGCCCTCACCTCGACATATCTGGCCGCGGTCTACGCTTCGACCGCCTGGGGACTGCGGCGTCGCGGCCTTGGGGGACCGATTGAGACACCGGGCGCGGCGGCGTGGTTCGCGGGCGCCGTCGCCGTCGCGACCGGGATCGCCGCCGCGGGCTACGTCGCCATCCTGGTGAGCGCCGGACAACTCTCCCGCGCCGACGCCTGGGCCGCGGTCGCGCGCCACTGGATCGGCGAGTTCAGCGGCATCATTGCGCTCACGCCGCTGCTGCTGCTCCGGACCAACCGCGCGGCGCTGCGTGAGCGGCTGCGGCACAACCGGCGCGAGCTCATCCTCCAGGGTCTCGGGGCGGTGGCGGGAGTAACGCTGGCGTTCGCGCTCGCCGCCGCCCGAGACGTGAGGCTGTTCTATCCGCTCTTTGCTCCCGTCACCTGGGTTGCGCTGCGCCACGGCGTGCCGGGGGCCATGATCAGCGTTTCCCTGGTCCAGGCCGCGCTGGTGGCGGCGCTCGAACTCACTCCGGGATCGATTCCGCTGTTCGACGTGCAGTTCCCGCTGCTCTCGCTCGGCATCACCGCGCTCTTCCTCGGAGCTCTCGCGACCCAGCGGGACGCGGCGCTGCGGCGCGTCCGCGAGCAGGACGCGGCGCTGCAGCGCTCGATGCGCTTCGCCGTGGCCGGGGAGCTCGCCTCCGTGCTGACGCACGAGCTCAATCAGCCAATGACGGCGCTGGTCTCGTACGTGCGGGCCGCAGAACTCATGAGCAAATCGGCGGCGCCGGCGGATAGCCGCTTCGCCGGCACCCTGCGCAAGGCGGGCGAGGAGGCCGGGCGCGCAGCGCGGGTGCTGCAACGGCTGCGCGAGTTCTACCAGGGCGAGGGCGCGCGGCTCGAGCTGACCGACCCGCTGATGGTGTGCGCGAGCGTAGCGAATGTGCTGCAGGATCGCATGCGCCGCAGTGCCGTGGAGTTCCAGATGCGCGGCGAGGGCCTGCCGAGCGTCATGGTCGATCGCACGCAGCTGGAGATCGTCATCCACAACCTGCTCAGCAATTCGCTCGACGCGTTCGATGCCCTGCCCGCCAGGGGATCGCGGCCGCGGTGCATCGAGGTTGCGGCGGAGGTGCGCGGCGCGGACGTGTTGATTCGCGTGGATGATTCGGGGCCCGGGATCGTGGCCGGTCTCAGTAAGCGGTTGTTCGAGCCGTTCGTCACCAGCAAGATCAGCGGCATGGGGCTCGGGCTTTCCCTGAGCCGCACCCTGCTCCGCCACCTGGGGGGCGATTTGTGGAGCGAACCCGGGCGCCTCGGCGGCGCGAGTTTCGTCATCCGCCTGGCGACACGGCCGAGCCCGCAGACGAGCCTCTGATGGATGAGCCGGGCACCATCTTTCTGATCGACGATGATCCGGGCGTGCGCGACTCGCTCGCCCTGCTGCTGTCGCTCAAGGGCTTGAGCACGCAGCTGTTCGCCAGCGCCGCATCCTTCATCGAGACTTACCAGCCCGAGCAGTCGGGCTGCGTGTTGACGGATCTGCGCATGCCGGGCATGACCGGGCTCGAGCTGCAGGCCGCGCTACGCGAGCGCCGGCTCGACCTGCCGGTAGTGGTACTTACCGCTCACGGTGATGTCGCGACCGCGCGCGCCGCGCTGAAGAACGGCGCCTTCGACTTCCTCGAGAAGCCGATCGATGACGCGACGTTGCTCGACGTGCTGCATAACGCCCTGCGGGTCGATCGCGAACGGCGCGCGGCGGCCACGGCACGCTCCTCTTCCGATCGGCGCATGGAGCGACTGACGGAGCGCGAGCGCCAGATCCTCTCTCTGCTCGCCGCGGGACACCAGAACCGTGAAATCGCCACGCAGCTCGGCATCAGTCCGCGGACCGTGGAAGTCCACAAGGCACGCATCATGGAGAAACTCGCGTGCCGTTCGCTCGCGGATCTGATTCGCATGAATCTCGCGGCTGACTGAGCCGCTCGCGCTGCGAACCACGTCACACTTCCGTCTCGTCGAGACGCTGTAGGCGGCGTAATGTGACTTGTGCACTCCGTGGCGCCGCGTAGGGGCGCTACCTGATTCTCCCCGAGCGTCGCGGACCTAAGCTGTGCCGCCAACAACAGCGCTCAGCGCGATGGCAGCGACATGACCCTCGCCGACTCTCCCGAAACTGCGACACCGGCTGTGCAAGCCCGCCGCGCGTATCGCATCGTGCTGATCGACGGGCACCGAATCTTCCGCCAGGCGGTGCAAAGCCTGTTTGCCGCCGAGGGGGAGTTCACCGTGGTGGGGGAGGCCGGACACGCGGCTGAAGCCGTGGAGCTCATCGGCAGCCTGCAGCCCGACGTGGCGGTGACCGACCTGCACCTGGCGGACGGCTCCGCGGTGCCACTCATCGAGCAGATCCATGCGCGTTTCCCAAAGGTTGCGATTCTAGTGCTCACGAGCGCGCGGGCGCACGACGTCGCGGCCGCGGTGAGGAAGGCCGGGGCGCTCGGCTACCTGTTGAAGGAGCACGGCCGCGAGGAGCTGCTGCGTGCGTTGCGCGAGGTCACCGCGGGCCGCTGGTATCGCTCGCTCGCCCCCGAGGCGTGCGCGCGGACCGCCGCGCGCGACGATCAGTATCTCAACAACCGCGCGGCGTATCTCACCGAGCGCCAGCGGCAGATCCTGCGCTCGGTGGCGCTCGGCTATCGCACGCGCGAAATCGCGCAGATGCTGGGCGTGAGTGTCAGGGCCGTGCACCGGCAGCGCGAGCGGCTGCGCCTCGCGCTGCGTCTCAACAGCACCGCGGAGCTGACGCGCTTCGCGGTGCGCGAGGGCTTCACCGAGGGAGCCGCCGAGCCCGCGCGTTAGCCGGGCAATCGCAGTCCGGGCGCCGCTACCCGCCGCGTAGCCTGCTCAACCTTTCTCCAAGCGTTCCACCGCTGGTCTGAGACGGCGTTCCTGGTGCGCCGGAAAGCCATCCTGTTCGCTCTTAAGTCAAGTCCAAAGAGCCGCCCGCGCGCTCCTACCCACTAACCCCACTCGGGCTAGGGAATTGACGGGGTCTCGGCCTTCGGCGTCGTGACATCGTCCCCGGCGCCGCCAACCGGCATGTTAAGCCCCGTAAAGAACAACCACGCGCTACAGGTCTAGCGCAGCGGCACCGACGGGCGCCGCATCGGGAGCCGAGCGAAGCGAAGCGCTGAAACACAGCGCTGGTAAGAGTCGAACTTGTACCTGCATACAGAACGAACAGCGGGCGATACACGCCCTTCACAGTCACTCACGGGTGTTCACCGCGCTCCGCCTGCCGGCGGATCTGGTTGGAGGCGTTATGTTTAATACACGCGGTTGGATTGCATTGGGCTTACTGAGCGCGTTCGCGGTACCCGCGATGGCACAGTCGTTTCGCGTTCAATGTCCGACCAGCACGATCACCCACCCCGTTGCGGCCAACAACGATTCCGAGCCCGCGTACACCGCGCCCACTTACGCCGCGCCGAGTACCGATTACACGGTCGGCAAGACCGGCCCCGTGAACGGCGCGATCAAGTGCCAGCAGATCGCCGGCGGCGACGGCTACGCGGTTATGGGCGACGGCACGCAGACGTATCTGTTCTCCTTCGGGCCGCTGTCGGGAATTGCAGATATCACGCAGGGCAGGCCCGGCACGGAATTCCCGAGCGTCTTCAACAGCCCGTTCGCGGTCTCCACCAGCAACTACATGGCGCCCGGTGATCCCGCCACGACGGTGGATGGGGCGACGCCCGGCAACGCGACCGGCGGACTCGTACAGCCGCTTTCGCCGGCGCAGCTGTCCACGCTGGCGGCCAGCTACAACGGCGCCGTGGGCTTGGATTCTCACGTCTCCAACTTGGTCAACGTTCTCGACATCAGTGAGAGCGGAACCACCGTGACCGTGGTGGGCTACGTGCCCCTCGACCTGAACCTGAAACCGGGGGATCAGGTCATCATTAAGGGAGGCGCTGACCTGCCGATCGGCTACCAGGGAACCTTTCAGGTGACGGCGGTCAACGTCGCCAACCCGTTCTTCGCCGCCACCCACGCCTTCCAGTACGACTGCACTCAAGGCACCAACGCCAGCACACCGTGTCCCAGCGGCATGGTCGCGGTGAATGAATCTTCGACCGTGACTGCATCTTTCCCGAGTGTGATCGACGGTCATGTCGATCCGCGCCAGATCATGGATGTGGGCGTAATGAACGGCAACATCCCGGCGCCGCTGATGGCGATCGACGAGGACGACGAGTTCTTCCTGACCTTGACCAACGTCGGCATGATCATGCGGCCGGATCTGTTCGAGCAGCACACCGTGCACTTCCACGGCTACCCGAACGCCTCGGCCTTCTACGACGGCGTGCCGGACGCGTCGGTGGCGATCAACATCGCCGCCAGCTTCACGTACTACTACCTGGCGCCGGATGCGGGCACCTACTTCTGGCACTGCCACATCACGCCTCCCGAGCACCTGCAGATGGGCATGGTGGGGCAGCTGTACGTGAGGCCGAGGCAGAACCGGGTCCCAGTCAGTAACGATCTGTATGCCGCGCTTCAGCAGCAGGAGCTCGATCTGCGCACCAAGTGCGATTCCACGACCGACATCCTGTGCAGCAATCCCCTGCCGGCATTGCCCGCCGGCGCGACGACGACCGTGGGTCGGGCGGCCGCCGGCAACTACGCCTACAACGACGGCGACGGCTCGACCTACTACGACGTCGAGTACCCGATCCAGATGCACGGCTTCGATCCGAACTTCCACTTCGTCGGCATGACCTTCAACCCCGAAGGCTTCGCC
>Ga0209808_1000277_pt1 | contig 26028 bp, 21 predicted proteins | sample GraSoiAngelo_157_FD_186171 | JGI IMG/M metagenome (GOLD analysis project Ga0209808, IMG submission 186171) | Grasslands soil microbial communities from the Angelo Coastal Reserve, California, USA - 14_1009_16_20cm (SPAdes) (version 2) | ecosystem: Environmental > Terrestrial > Soil > Grasslands ... | reverse complement strand
CGCCTCTGCAGAAGATCTCGGGCGACAGGTGCCAGGATAAATCGGTTCCTCATTTTCATCGTGCGGGGCGAGCGAAGCTTCCGCCACATCCTTGCGCGAGCATTTGCACGGATAAATAAAGCCGCCGGCCCGCAATTTCTCCCAGCACTCCAAATAGCGAGAACGCCTCTGGCTTTGAACATAAGGGACGAAAGGTCCACCGATGTCCGGACCTTCACCCCAGTCGAGTCCGAACCAGCGCAAATCCTCGATGATCGCGTCGGCAAATTCTCTGCGGCAACGATCGCGATCCAAATCTTCGATCCGCAAAACCAACTTGCCACCGGCTTCCCATGCACGTTCCTGCGCCCGCCAGAACGTCATCGCGTGACCGATGTGCAAAAAGCCGGTCGGCGATGGTGCGATACGGCCCCGATATTCCTTATTTGTCATCCCGAGCGAAGCATAGCGAAGTCGAGGAATCTCTAGCTATTTTGAGAAAATAATCAGAGATGTCTCGACTTCGTTCGACATGACAAAAAAGCGACTGCTCCTTTTCGACATTGACGGCACGCTGGTCAATACCGCTGGGGCCGGGGTCGAATCGCTGAAAAGAACCCTGCACAATCGATTCGGGGCGAAAGACGATTTGCACGATATTGAAATTGCTGGAAAAACCGATCGCGCAATTATTCGCGATATTTTGCGCAAATATCAGGTCGACCCAAAGGAGGAAAACATCGCCTCATTCGCCCAGGAGTACATCCATGGACTTCCGCTTTCACTTTCCCGCTCTCGTGGACGAGTCCTGCCCGGCATTCAGCTACTACTTGAACGATTGAAAACGCGGCCGCACATCGTGCTCGCGCTCCTGACCGGAAATCTGCAACAGGGCGCAAGGCTTAAGCTTCAGTATTACGGTCTCTGGGATTTTTTTGAATTTGGCGCTTTCGCGGATGACCATCATGATCGAAACCAGCTTGGCGCTTTTGCCAGAGAACGCGCTCAAACAAGACATGGTCACGATTTCGATGCGGCCGATATCGATGTCATCGGCGATACCAAGCACGACATCGCCTGCGGAAAAGCATTTGGCGCGCGCACCATTGCGGTTGCTACTGGCAGTTGGTCGCGCGAGCGATTGCAAATGTGCGCTCCAGATTTTTTGTTCGACGATCTGGCAGACACGGACGAGGTCATTAAGAAGCTGGGATGGTGAATACTTGGATACTCGATAAGAATCCGGCGTCCAGAATCTAGCATCCAGCATCTAGAATTATGCCTGCGCAATCAAAAGTCATTCCACTCGAAGGCGAAATCGATCTGCACATTTCTCCCCGCATCACCACCACGCTTAATGCCGCGGTAAAGGCCAAGCCGCGCAATCTCGTCATCGACATGGGCAACGTCAGCTACATCGATAGCTCCGGCCTGGCCGTTCTGATCGAAGCGATGCAGAAGGTTGAAAAATACGGGGGCAAGTTCGCGCTCGCCGGTTTGCAGGAGAATGTGAAACCGATTTTTGAGATTGCGCGCCTCGATCAGGTTTTTCGCATTTACCCGGATGTCGATTCCGCGCTCTCGCGAGAATGAAGTAAAACGTCCAGGGTATGGGCGACATTCCGCGAGAGATCGAACTGGGTGGCGCGCTCCAGCAAGGCCGGGCGTGCGGTGAGGCGTCGCGATTCGTCACTCCAAAAATGGAGCGCGTCGCTCAGTGCGTTCAGGTCATCCGGACGATCAACGACCGACCCGTGCACTTTTAGCTCGATGATCTCGCTGCAACCGTTGGCCCGGGTCGTAATCACGGGCAAACCCGCGGCCATCGCTTCCAAGGAAGCATTGGAGAAAGGATCGTAAATGGTCGGCAAAATAAATATGTCCGCCGCCGCTAACGGCAATCGCACATCCTCGATTTCGCCGAGAAAAGTCACGCTGCTCGAACAGTATTTGCGCGTGTTCCCGCGACCCGCCACCAGCAGTCGCATTTGCTGGTCGCGCAACTTCTCGATCGCAGCCACCGCGAAACGCAGTCCCTTTCGTTCCCAGCCCGAGCCAAGAAATAGCACCGCAATTTCATCGACGCCGATCCGCAACTGCGCGCGTGCCGTTGCGCGTTTGCGCGGTGCGGGACCGAAATCCGAAACGCGCACACCATTGCGGATCAGATCAATCGCGTCATCGGCAAAGCCGTAGTAGCGAACAATTTCATCGCGCACCATTGCCGAATTGGCGATGACGCGACGCGCTCCACCATTGCCCAGCAATGCTTTTTCCAAACGCAGAATGGCGGCGTGTTTGGAATTAAAACGACGCGCAATTTTCGTGAGCTTTGATTCAAACTGCGCTTTGCGCTCGAGCCAGGCGCGATGAACCCCATCGCCCGCGCGAAAAAAATCGCAGCGCCAGACCCGCTCCAGACTGACGAGGAGATCGCAATTTTTTCGCGGATTGATCCGTTCCAATTCATCTGCGAAAGCGATTGGCCGCTCTCCGGGAACCCGCATTATCCGGCCGGAGCCCCATTCTTTTTCAGGCCAATCGTTGGTCGTAAAAAGCGTCGCTTCGTGACCGGCCGCCACCAGCGCACCGGCAACGCGTCGCAAATATGCTTCGGCTCCGCCGCTGGGCGAAAAACCGCGCCGGACGAATCCAATGTTCAGTTTCTCGGAAGCCTTTACTTGCACGCGGTCAGCACAATAGTTCTTCCCATGTCGGGCGAAACCCTAAACCCCACCGCGCCACCGCGCATCGCGTCCCGATTACCGCGGTTACCGAAAAGTTTGCTCTACTCCATTTCCGCTCGCATCGGCGGCTGGGGACTCGACACCGATGCCTTTGAAACGTTGCGCTCATCGTATCGGGGCGGATTTCTGGGCAAAGCGATCGCCTACGACAATCGGCAAAACGAAATTCCGGCGTCGAAAATCCAATCCTTGCGCTGGCATCCGGTGCGGCTGCTTTCTTCGCTCGATCGACCTTATTATTATGGCGCGAAAAAAAAATACCTCGATTGGATCGCATCGCGCCAGCTCGGGACGGGCCAGTACGATTTGCTTCATAGCTGGTCAGGCGATTGCCTGGAATCTCTGCGCGTCGCGCAAGGGAAAGGAATTCCTTCGATTTTGGAGATTCCGACCTGGCATCGGGACTTTGCCGAGCGCGTAGCCCCGCGGGCCGAACCGCGAAGATCCGGGGAACGTACTCCCATTGGGCGCTGGAAAAACGAGCTTATCCTGCGTTCGGAACGTTCCATCGAAGAATATGACCTTGCCACCCTGTTGCTCGTCCTTTCGGAAAGAGCGGCCGAGACTTTTCGCGAGAGCGGGATGGCAAAAGAAAAACTTTTCTATCTTCCACGCGGAGTCGATGTCCAGCGTTTCAAACCAGGCGCACGTCCGCCAATCTTTCGCGCAGTTTTTTCCGGCGCCCTGATCGAACGCAAAGGAATTCATCATCTGCTCGAAGCGTGGCATCGGCTGAACTTGAAAGACGCCGAATTGTGGCTGCTCGGTTCAATCCACGAAGAAGCGAAACCGCACCTGAAGAAATTCTGGCGCGATAATATCCGCACCATTGGTTTCGCGCGCGACGTGGAAAAATATCTAAGTCAGGCGACGATCCACATTTTTCCGTCACAGTTAGAAGGGAGCGCCAAGGTCACTTACGAGGCGGCAGCCTGTGGTTTACCGCAAGTGGTCACCCGCGAATCGGGCGATGTGGTGCGTGATGGAATCGAAGGCATCATTGTGCCATCGGGCGATGTCGCCGCCATCGCCGGTGCGATCGAGCATCTTTACCAGAATCCGAAGATTGTGTCGGAAATGAGCACTGCCGCGCGCGAGCGGGCAGTGGAAAACTTCACCTGGGACCATTTTCGGGAGCGATTGCTGAGGGCTTATGAAATGGCCATGCAGATGCTGTAGCCATTGTCAGCACTTCCAACGGCGTTCATAGACCGCCGCTACAATGAAAATTCTGCTGATCCAACTTCGCCGGCTCGGCGATCTCATTTTAACAACCCCGGCGATCTCGGCCTTGCGCGAACATTTCCCGGGCGCGCAAATCGCCCTGGCTGTTTCACGCGAATGCGAGCCCCTTTTCCCAGCCATTCACGGATTGCAAAAAACCTTCCTAACGAAACGTGGGCTGCGCGATCTTTCCGCATGGATGGAAATCCGTCGCGCCGGTTTCGATTGCGTAGTCGATTTCACCCGCAACGATCGCTCGGCCTGGGTAACGTTTTTGTCCGGCGCCCGGCGACGAATTGTTTCCGATCGATTGAAAACCAAATCGAAATTCCGCGCGCGTTTTTACAACGAGTTCGTCGATTGCGCGATGAAACAAATGCATACCGCGGATTACTATCTCGCCCTTTTGCAGCCGCTCGGAATTTCCGCGGGCGCGAATGACCCCATACTTGATCTCCCGTCGGCGGCGCAACAACGCGCCTCCTCTATCATCGCCGATCAAATTCACCATCAGCCATTCGCCGTTTTCCATCCGGGCTCAGCGCGAGTGGAAAAGTTTTGGGAGCCGGAACGCTGGGCTAAAATAATCGAATTCGCCGCTGCCGAGCTCGGTCTCTTCCCGGTTTTGTCAGGCGGCGGCAATGAGCTCGAACGCGCGCACCTCGCCTCCATCAGAGAAAAATTGCATATTTCTGTGCTCGATTTTTCCGCGCAACTCGATCTCCTGGCGCTGGCAGCATTAATCGAACACGCGCGCTTGCTTGTCACGGTTGATTCCGCGCCCATGCATCTGGCCAGCGCGACGGGAACACCACAGGTCATCCTGTTTGGGCCAACCAATCCATTTCATTGGCGGCCACGAAAGAGCCCGGCGGCCATTTTGTTCGGTGAATCGCCCGAGCCGCTGCGCCATTTCCAAGCCCGCGAAGCAGAAAGACCGATGAGGCAAATCTCGACGACAGCGGTGATCGATGCTATGCGTTTGATGGTGTCGGCGCCAGCGGCGTCAGCCGTATGAAGGATAAAGCCGAGAAGAAGGTCCCATTTCGGGAGACGATTCGAGTTGCGTGGAAGCCATACAAACGGCTCTACGGTTACGTCGGGCCCTATAAATGGCGGTTCATCTTCGGCCTCGCTCTCGGTTTCCTTTTTGGCGCGACTCAGGGTTTCCTGCCGCTAGTTTTGCAAAAGGTAACCAGCACCGTTTTCCACGGCGCCGCACCTAATCCCGGTAATCTCGCTCATCATCCAGAGTTACTTAACGCCGGCGGATCGGTGAAGTCGATCGTCTTCGTTTGCCTTCTCATTCCCGCGGTCATGACCGTGCGGAGCCTGATGGGCTACGGCAACGCTTACTATATGAACTGGGTCAGCAATCGCGTCGTCACCGACATTCGCAACCAGCTTTTTGCCAAGATCGCGGGCCAGTCGATGGATTTCTTTAATCGAATGCGGGCCGGCGTTCTAATGTCGCGCATCACCAATGACACCAGCGCGATGCAGGCAGCTCTAAGCACGGTCAGCAGCGACGCCTTTAAACAACCGATCTCGATTATTTTAGTAGTGAGCGTTCTCCTTTACATGGATTGGAAATTTACCCTGGCCACGCTCGTCCTCTTCCCCAGCTGCATCGTGCCCATTCGGATTTTTGGCAGACGCGCCCGCCAAGCGGTGCAGAACCAGCAGGAAAACATGGGACAAATGGTGGTGACAATGCAGGAAACTTTTGCCGGCATTCGCGTGGTCAAGGCCTTTGCTCGCGAGGCCCATCAGGTAAAAAGTTTTTCACGCAGCACCATGCTCCAATTCCGCGCCGTCATGCGGATGGTCAAATCGACAGAGATGACGGGGCCGTTGATCGAAGTCCTGGGCGCAATGGGCTTTGGGATGGCTTTGCTTTACGTGTATGTCGCTAACCTTTCCGCTGGGCGTTTCTTGGCCCTCATCGGCGGTATTTTCCTTCTCTACGATCCGGTAAAAACGCTGAGCAAAATGCACATCGTCATGCAACGCTCAGTCGCAGCCACCGTAGGCATTTTTGGAATTCTGGACACGCCCTCCGCCATTCAGAATTCCCCCGAGGCCCAAAGTCTGGACTCGTGCGACGGTCGCATCAACTTTCAGAACGTCACCTTTCGTTACACCGGGACATCGACTGATGCGGTGAAAGATTTGAACTTGCAGATCGAGCCGGGCAAAAGTTACGCCTTGGTGGGCGCGAGCGGCGCGGGCAAGAGCACCATTCTTTCGCTCATTTTGCGGTTGTACGATCCTACTTCAGGCGCGGTGCTAATCGATGGGCACGATTTGCGCAGACTAACCCAGCAATCGTTGCGCGAGCAGATCGGATTGGTGACTCAGGACACGTTTCTGTTTCACGATACCATCTACAACAATATCCTCTTTGGCCGGCTGGACGCGACACGCGAGGACGTTTATCAAGCGGCCCAGATGGCTTACGCACATGAGTTCATCCTGGAGCAACCGCACAAGTACGACACCGTTGTCGGCGACAAAGGGATGCTGCTTTCCGGCGGTCAACAACAACGGATCGCCATTGCGCGGGCGGTCCTGAAGAATGCGCCCATTCTTCTTCTCGACGAAGCCACTTCCGCGCTTGATTCCGAGTCGGAAAAACAGATTCAATTGGCGTTGCAGACCCTTGCCTCCGGCAAGACCGTGGTGGCGATTGCCCATCGGCTTTCTACCATTTTGTCTTCCGATCAAATCGTGGTGATGGACCGCGGTCGCGTAAAGGAAATCGGCACCCACGCCGAGCTGCTGGCCGAATCCGGCTACTATCGCCGTCTCTACGATCTGCAATTCAATCGCGGTGCCGAACACAAGGACCCGAAGCCGGAAGAATTGTTCGAGGTGGTGAGCTGATGTTGTAGCTGCCGCCGGAGACGGCGGCAGCTACAACTTCGCTCAGGATGGCGAGACGATTTGATCAAACTGCGCGCGAAGTTTCGTTTGCGCCGAGTCATTGAGCACAGCGCGCATCGTCATTTCCGGCAGCGGGAGCAATTCAACCCAGGAGCGGCAACCGCTGAATCGCTTTGCATTTTGCAAAACCCAGACTGGGGAAATTTCAAACACGCGGACGAAGGAGACATTCAATCCGTCTCCTTTGTAGCCGAAACGTTCCCGCACCACCTCGGGCGAGAGGATGTGCAACAGAGCCAGAGCTTCCGCGATTGCGAGTGAGTCGATCCGCAGTGTCCGCTCCACTTTTGCATACCACCGAATTGCGATTGTTTTGTCCGGCGCTGGAATATCAGCCGATGCAATCCGCACTTTCGCGACCTGCTCATGGAAGAACGTCGGAAACAAAAAGAACTCGCGATGCCGAAATGAAAAACCTCCACGCCCTTCCGCAATTCCGCCTTTGCGCAAAATCACCGACTGCGTCCCATGCCCGAGTGCATCGCATACCAGTGACCATTCCTTAAAACCGATGCTTTCCATTTTTCGCACCGCAAATTAGCGTGGTCGCGCGATGCCGTTCAATATCGACCTCCACACCCACACTTTTTTTTCCGGCGACGGCGTTTCCAGCCCGGAAGATTTAATTGCCAGCGCCCGGGCGAAAGGACTGCACGGCATCGCGATTACGGATCACAATACTTGCGACGCGATCGATTATCTGCTCGGGAAAGAACTGATGCGCGAGGATGGATTGCCAGTAGATGGTTTCCTCGTTATTCCGGGAGTTGAAGTCACCACCGCCGAAGGTCATCTGCTTTGCGTCGGGGCAACGTTGCCGGAGCCGGCGCGGTTGAAGGGACGCGCGGCGCGCGATGTCTGTGCACTGATTCACGAGAACGGTGGCCTCGCCATACCTCCACATCCCTACGATTTGTTCCGCGCCGGCATTCGCTTCGCCACCCTCGAAACTTTGCCGATCGATGCGCTGGAGGTCTTCAACGCCGCGACCACTCTGCGCCGCTACAACAGGTTCGCGTTTCGTTATGCCCAATTGCGCGGCCTTCCCATGACCGCAGCAAGCGACGCGCATCACGCCGCCGCGGTCGGGACCGCCTATACCATCCTCAACTGTCAGGAGCTGTCGGTGAATTCCGCTCTCACGCAGATTGTCAAAAGCAACGAGCTCAACCAGCGCTATCTCACCCCACGCGACAGCATGCGGAAGACTTGGAACAACTGGTTGCGTTTGCGCCGGAAAAAACTTCCCGAGATCACTTCGCGCGATGATGGCCTTGAGTAGCGCGAGCGTTCTGCTCGCTCCGTCCCGCATTTTGCTGAATGGTGGTCCCGTCTCTCTGGTAGGGCGAGACTCTATCGAGCCGGTGGACCAGTAGCTCTTAGGTGGTGGCTCCGCAGAGCGTCGCCCTACCGAGGGTCGTTAGCTCGCGAGCAGCTTTCTAAGCTCACTCACATCCGTCACCGGCGCCTTGCAGGCAAAATTTTCACAAACGTAGGCTGCAGGGTTTCCACCCACCATCGACATCGCGCGGATCGCCTCGTTTGTTTCGCCAAGATAGCTCTGTCCCTCTGCGCCATCTGCCAAAAGCAGAACCTTATTCGGTAAAAAATGCCGATGCCCCTCTGCCAGCAATGCCTTCGTTTCAGGCGAATCGGAATCGCCCGCGATCACGATTTGTCGCGGCGAATCTTGCAGAAAATCAAACGCCACCAGCATTTGCGGCAGCGCACTTGGAAAATGCGCCACCTGCCGGGCGAAAGCGTTGACCGTTTTCTTTGCGCGTGCCAGCAATTCGGCGTCGTTTCGTATTGCCGCGAGTCGCGCCAAATTCAGCGCCGCCACCGAGCTAGTCGCAGGTTCGGCGCTATCGTTGTCCTCTTTCATCCGCAGCAAAATATTGTTGTCGTGACCCGTGACCGTAAAGTAGCCGCCGTTTTCGTTGTCCCAGAAAAGCGGGTCCATCTGGCCTTGCAATTCGAGCGCAAATTTTAGCCAGCGGATTTCGAACGACGCTTCATAAAGATCAAGCAAGCCTTGAATGACGAAGGCATAATCATCGGCGAATCCCTCGACTTCGCCGCGGCCTTCGCGATAACTGCGGAACAAGACCTGACGCGACTCATCATAAAGATTGGCGCGAATAAACTCCGCTGCCCGCGTCGCTGTTTCCAGATAAGAGGCGTCATCCAATGCCCGGGCGACGCGCGCGAAAGCAGAAATCATCAAACCATTCCAAGCCGCGATGATTTTGTCGTCCAGATGCGGTCGAGGACGTTTATTGCGGATCGAAAATAACTTTTGCCGGCTCTGGGCCAGCAATCGTTCGACTGAGTCCTCCCCTTTACCGTCAACGGGCGAGACGCCCGTTGGCCCCACAGGCGGGACGCCGCCTGTGCTACGGAATCGCGCCGTCTCGGCGATCGAATGTCGCTCGATCAAAATGTTTTTGCCGACAAATTCACCGTGAGGATCGGTTCCGGCGGGAGCATTTCCGTTTTCTTCAACGCCATAGTGAAATGAAAACACTCGCGCGTCTTCACCAAGCGCATCGTCGATTTCCTGTGTCGTCCAAACGTAAAAGGCGCCTTCCGCGTTTTTGCTGTGACCGGAATCAGCGATCCCGGCTACAATCGGACTGTCTGCATCTTCGGCCGAATAGAATCCGCCCTCCGGCGAAGTCATGTCGCGCCGCACGTAATCAAGAATGTCACGCGCGGTTGCTGCGAATTCCGTATCGCCCGTGATTTGAAAAGCGTCGAGATAAGCGCTCGCCAACTGTGCCTGGTCGTAAAGCATTTTCTCGAAATGCGGCACATGCCAGTGCCCGTCGACAGAATACCGATGAAATCCACCACCGATGTGATCGTGCATTCCACCAGACGTCATCTTTCGCAATGTCAGCAAGACCATTTCCAAGGCGTGCTGCCCGGGGTCCGAATCCGGATTGCGTGCGTGAAAGCGCGTCAGAAAATTAAGCGTGACCGGGCGTGGAAATTTTGGCGCGCCACCGAAACCGCCCTCGTGCGCATCGAATGTTCGCGCAAATTGCTGGTAAGCCGATTCCAAAATGGCGGCATCGATTCTTCCGGCTGACGTTTGGTCTTTGGCGGCTTCGCGCAGCGCATCAACGATGTTCGCGCCCTGCTTCGAAATTTTTTCGCGATCGTTTTTCCAGGCTTCTGCGATCCGTTGCAAAACTCTGTTGAAAGCAGGTTGACCAAATCGGTCTTCCGGTGGGAAATAGGTTCCGCCGACAAACGGTTCGAGGTGTGGAGTAAGCCATACGCTCATGGGCCAGCCGCCGCCGCCCGTCGTTGCCTGCACGAAGGTCATGTAAACGCGATCCACATCGGGGCGCTCTTCGCGATCGACTTTAATATTCACAAACTCGCGATTCATGATTTCGGCGGTAGCAGCATCTTCGAAGGATTCGTGCGCCATGACGTGGCACCAGTGACAGGTGGAATAACCGATTGAGAGAAAAATCGGTTTGTCTTCCCGCCGTGCTTTCTCGAAAGCCTCCTTCCCCCAGGGAAACCATTCCACCGGGTTCTGCGCGTGTTGCAGAAGGTAGGGCGACTTTTCCTGCACAAGCCGATTTTCGTGCTTCGCTATTCTTTCGTCATTCGTCATTCGTCATTCGTCATTCGTGCTTCGCCATTGCCTCGCCACGTTACGTTAGATCGATATGATCGAGTACTCGCACCTTATTTTGCTGTTCCTCGCCATCGGCGTCATCGCCTTCCTTTATTCCTGCGTCGGTCACGCCGGTGCTTCCGGCTACATCGCCGTGATGACACTGTTCGGCCTCGTAACCACAACCATCCGGCCAACCGCTTTGGTATTGAACATTCTCGTTGCGATCATCGCGTCTTTTCAGTTTTGGCGAGCGGGACATTCCTCATGGAAATTATTTTGGCCGTTCGCGCTCCTTTCAGTTCCGGCTGCCTACTTCGGCGGCTATCTCCAGTTACCTGCTCGAATTTTGAAAATCATTATCGGTCTCGTCCTGCTCTTCTCTGCCGTCCGATTGTTTTTTCGTCGCGGCGATCCCCCGGCGGTTACTCCACCACCTTTGCCCGCCGCGCTCGCGGTTGGTTCAGGCATCGGATTTCTTTCCGGTCTGACCGGCACCGGAGGAGGAATTTTTCTCACACCCCTTCTACTTTTTTCTAACTGGGCGAAGACAAAACAGGCGTCGGCGGTTTCTGCGTTGTTTATTTTGGCAAATTCAATTGCGGGCCTGGCCGGTTTTGCTAGCGCCAGACAATCCATTCCGACTTTGGCAGCCGTTCTTTCCGGCGCCGCAATCATCGGCGGGGCGGTTGGTTCGCATTTAGGAAGCCGCAAGTTCCCGGTTCGCACCATTTCGATCTTGCTCGCAACCGTCCTTGTTATCGCAGGCTGCAAATTAATTTTTACCCGCTGAGCATCGATTTCGTTCGCGATTGAAACTTCCCGCGCCTTTCCAACCTAACGCGCATTCGGGGCGGTTGCGTGCGTATGGAATCTGGGGAGCACAGGCAGCTTGCCTGTAGTCGTCGGCAGCTTGTCGACAACAATCTGGCAGCTACCGCAGCTCCACTCGTGGTGCAGTCGATGGCGACCACGGGTTGCGCCGAAAATCGGCGGCCACAATTTCTTCGCGATAACGTGTCAGCAGTTCGCGAAAACGGGCAAGGTCGAGCGCCTGAAATTCATCCGGGAGGTCCTCCAAATTTCGTAATGCCAACTCGAACAACCGCGTGGCCGGTGGCAAACGCTGGCTATGTTTGGGATGCGATGGTTGCTGGAAATTTTTCTGCAAATGAACGAACGCACCCGCGGCCTGAATCAGCGCCTGGTAAAAACGCCCCAGCTCCGCGTTTTTTTCCACCAACCAAAGTTGTTCGAGCACATCGTGCGCTTCGTAATATTTTTGCGCATTCCACAATTGAAAAAATGCAGTGTAATAATTTCGCGACGCTCCCTCCGTAGACCCAGACTCGAGCGAACGCACAAAATCCGAAATCCGCTCGCGTTTATTCATTGGAGGCATAACTTCGGCAAAGCAAGGAAATGGGCAATCGCTTGAGATGACACGATGACGCCGTCGCTCGTCGCTCTCCTGCTCGTGATCGTCGCAGGATTAGTCGTCTGCTCCGCCCTTTTCTCCGGCCTGGAGACTGCGCTCTTCGCCCTCCGCCGCCATCAGCTGCGCCGCCTCGAATCCAATTATCCCGCGCTCGCCGGCTTTGTGCAAAAGTTTCGCGAAAATCCGCGCCGTGTCCTTGCGGTCATCCTCCTTGGTTCCGCGCTCGTGAACGTTTTTCTCGTCGTCATTTGTCTCGCTTTGCTTTGGGAAACGCCCCGGACCACCCCGTTACCACCCTGGCTGATTGCTGTCTCGCTCTTCGCCATCATCGTTTTTTTCTGTGATTTGCTCCCCAAGCTTGTCGCACTTTCGGCGCCTTATCGCCTCTCCGCTCTTGGCGTTTTCACTCTGCGCGTCTTAATGCCGCTGCTCGAAACCGTCGGTAGCGCCTTGGAAACGATCAGCGCCGCTATCGTCGAGCTGGTCACGCCCCGGCACATTCGCACTCGCCCGCATTTGTCCGATGAAGAACTCGAAACCCTGATTCAGATCGGTGCCGAGCAAGGCACGCTCCAGGAAGCCGAAGGCGAGATCATCCAGGAGGTATTCAAGCTAGGCGACAAAACCGCGAAAGACGTGCTCACACCACGGGTCGACATGTTCGCGCTGCCGGACGATCTCACGAACGAAGATGCGATCGCGCAATTGAAAACGCGCCGGCATCGTCGCGTCCCGGTCTATGCCGATTCCCCCGACAACATCCTCGGCATTATCGAAGTAAAATCGTTTCTGCTCCATCCGGAAGCGCATTACACCGAGACGATGGTGCCGCCGTCATTCGTGCCCGAAACAATGCGCGCGCTCAATTTGCTGCGCAGTTTTCTGACGCGCTCGCAAGGCATGGCCATCGTGGTGGATGAATTTGGCGGCACCGAAGGTATCGTCACCATCTCCGATATTATCGAAGACATTCTGAGCGACGCCGCTCCGCTCGGTGACACCGATCTCGACATCGAGCCACTGGCGGAAGGTCGCTACCTCGTCAACGGTAGAGCGCGTCTCGATGATTTGAGCGAGCGACTGGGGTTCGATTTCGATGCTTCTGGCATCGATACCATCGGCGGCTATGTCTTCACGCAACTTGGCCGTGTTCCCGAAGTCGGCACCGAATTGGAAACACCGCGTTTGAAAATCACTGTGCGGCGCGTCAATCGCCGGCGAATCGAAGAATTGCTTCTCGAGAAAACGGTGTGCATAGATAGCGAAAGCGACAACGGAGAACTTCCATGATCTGGCTGCTGGTCGCACTTTGTTGGATCATTTCATTTCTCTTCGCCGGAATCGAAGCGGGCCTTCTCGCGCTCGATCCGGTACGGTTGCGGCATCGCGCCAAGAGCGGTGATCGGGGCGCGCGGCGGCTGCAAGAAATGCTCAAGCAGCCCGACCAATTGCTCATCACCGTCCTGCTCGTGACCAATGCCGCGGATATCACTGCCCTCATTATTCTGACCCACGAGCTCGTGCTCCGTTTGGGTTGGCTCGGCTACCCGATTGCCGTTGCCATCGCGCTGCCGGTTTATCTTTTCCTCCTCGGCGTCCTGCCGAAATCATTGTTCCGTCGTTTTCCCTTGCGTGCGGTCGCGCGGCTTTCCGGTTTGCTCGAGCTGACCACAAAGTTGTTGTGGCCATTGCACGCCATCGGCGCATTCATCGAACGTACTGTTTTTGCACGCGCCAAAAATCCGCCACGTCTCTTCGCCGGACGTGAAGAGTTAAAAATGATCGCCGTCCAAAGCGAAGAAAGCGGCGCGCTCAGCGCCACCGAACGGGCGATGATTCATAACGTCGTCGATTTTACCTCCGTCAAAGTACGCGATGTAATGGTCCCCCTCGACAAAACCTTGTCGTTTGATCCGGACGGCTCGCCAAGAGAAGTTTTGGAAACGAGCGAGAAATCCGGAATCGATCGATTTCCCATTTTTGCCGACAACGCTGAACCTCTCGGTCTGATCAACGTTTACGATATTCTTTTCGACACCGAATCATCCCGTTCGCTGCGCCACTACATGCGCCGAATCATCACCGCTTCAGAAAACGAATCCGCTTATCGCGTAGTCCGCCGTCTCCGCGCCGCGCGGATCGGCCTGGCTGCTGTTGTCGATAGCCGCCAAAAATCCACTGGCATTGTCGCGTTAGAAGACCTCGTCCGGCAGCTCGTGCAAGGGTAGCGATTTATTTGTCGTGGCCGGCATGTCACCCGCGCAGTTCGCGGTTCTGCAATCATTGCTTCTCTTCGATAAATTGCGCCGCAGCGATGAGCATGACGTGGGTGAAGGCCTGAGGGAAATTTCCCAGCAATCGTTTTTCGCGCGGATCGTATTCTTCCGACAGCAAACCGAGATCGTTTTGCAACGTGAGCAGGCGCTCGAAAAGCTCGCGCGCTTCTTCTTTGCGCCCGAGCCAATCCAGACAAATGGCGAACCAGAACGAGCAGGGCAAGAACACGCCTTCATTTCCGGGCAAACCATCCACATTTTCCTCCTGCGGCCGGTAACGCAGCACGAAGCCATCCACCAGCAAATCGCGTTCGATTGCCGCGATGGTATAACGCATCCGTTCGTCCTCGATCGGCAGGAATCCGATCAGCGGCGCCATCAGCAAGCTGGCGTCGAGCGCGTCGCTCCCATAGAACTGGGTAAAGGCTTTAACTTTCGGGTTGTAGCCACGCTCGCAGACTTCGCGATGGATTTGGTCGCGGATTTTTTTCCAGCGCTCAAGCTCGCCGTTCGCGGGCAGCCCAGCCTCTTCGATCAATTGCACGCCACGATGGAACGCCAGCCACGCCATCATTTTCGAATGGGTGAAATGTTTGCGGCCGCCGCGCACTTCCCAGATTCCTTCGTCCGGTTCCTGCCAGTGTGATTCGAGAAATTTCATCAGCGCTTTTTGTAACGCCCAATCCGTCTCCTCAATTTCGATGCCGGCCTGTTGGGCGTGATACAGCGAGCTCATCACTTCGCCATAAACGTCGAGCTGAAATTGATTCGAGGCGGCATTGCCAATTCGGACCGGCTTGGAATTTTCGTAGCCGGGCAGCCATTCGATTTCGAACTCCGGCAAACGGCGTTCCCCGTGCATGCCGTAGAGAATTTGCATTTGCGCTGGACTGCCTGCGATTGCTCGCAGGAGCCATCCGCGCCACGAACGCGCTTCCTCTGCAAAACCCGCGCGCGTCAATGCGAAAAGCGTGAAGGTCGCATCGCGCAGCCAGCAGTAACGATAATCCCAATTGCGCACGCCCCCTATTTTTTCCGGCAACGAAGTCGTCGCTGCCGCTACAATTCCGCCGGTGGGCGCATAGGTTAGGCCTTTGAGCGTGACGAGCGAGCGCACTACTGCGTCGTTCCATTTGCCGCCGTATACGCAACATTTGGCCCAGTCTCTCCAATATTTCTCGGTCTCGCGTAGGGCATGCTCGGGATGGATGGCGCGCGGAGGTTTCTCATGCGACGGATACCAGGTCAAAACAAACGGCGCTCTCTCGCCTTCCGCGATTTCGAATTCCGCCGCCGTTGTTAAATCTTTCCCGCGGGTTTCAATCGGCGTGCGTAAGACCAACGCGTTCGGGCCCGCGATTGCTTCCAGTCCGTCGCCGCATTTCCGCACCCACGGCACCACGTCGCCGTAATCGAAGCGAATGATCAGCTCCATGCGCATTGCGACTTTCCCGCGCACACCCTCGACAATGCGAACGATGTCTGGGTTAGTTCCGCGCGGCGGCATGAAATCGATCAACCGCACCGCGCCGTCCTTTGTCTCGAAAGTGGTTTCGAGAATTAAGGTGTGACCGCGATACTTTCGCGTCACTTCTGCCGATGCATCACTCGGCGCGATCAGCCAACGGCCATTTTTAGGTTCGCCTAGCAACGCCGCAAAACACGAAGCGGAATCAAATCGGGGAAAACAGAGCCAATCAACTGACCCATTGCGGCCGACCAACGCCGCCGTCTGTGTATCGCTAAGAAATCCGTAATCTTCGATCTTCATCAAAATTGCTTCAAATTGTAGGGCGTTTCTGTGAAACGCCGCTTCGTTTAAATGGCGTCTGACACAGACGCCCTACAATTGCCGACGTCTTATTGCTATTCGTAATCCTATTTCTATTCGTATTTCAGATCCGATTACGATTCCGCCAGTTTCGCAATCCCATCGCTTGTTAATCGAAACACTCGCCAGTCATCCAACGAAACCGCGCCTAGCTTCTTGTAAAACTCAATCGCCGGCTCGTTCCAGGTTAGGACCGCCCATTCCATCCGCCCGCAATTGTGGTCGCGCGCGATCTCTGCCAGATGCACCAGCAAAGCGCGACCATAACCGCGACCTCGCACTTCCGGTTTCACAAACAAATCTTCCAAGTAAAGCCCGGGGCGCCCAAGCCAGGTGGAGAAGTTAAAAAAATAAACCGCGAACCCGACCGGTGCAGTATTTTCAAATGCAATCACCACCTTCGCCGCTGGTTCAGCGCCAAAAAGCACTTCATGCAAACCTTCCTCGGTGGCGACTACGTCATTGGGCGCACGCTCGTAGGTCGCGAGATCACGGATCAATTGCAGAATGATCGGGATGTCCGCGATGGTGGCGTCACGAATCTCAAAATTTCTGGTCATCTGCGCCAGTATCCTATGTAAAGGCCGGCAGTTTCCAAACCGCTGTCGTCTTTCATCCTGCTCGTAAGCGCGCCTTCATCCAAAAGTTGCGTTCGTTCGCGTCTTGACAAAGCGAGCAAGCGAAGTCAATCGAGTACGGTGTCCTTGACCTTGAACCGAAATCTATCTTCGCTCGCCGCGCGACTTGTGCTGACCATGATCGCGTCATTCACGGGCGTGATCGCGATGCCGGCGCGCGCTCAGGAACTGCCCTCCCTCATCAACGTCGTTGATTACTCCAAATTGCTTCCGCTCCTGCCCGATGCTCCCGCGGGTTGGACGGCCGATAAACCCGAAGGCTCAACGACAGATGTTGGCGGATTCAAATTAACGAACGTTCATCGCGATTATCGCAAGGGTGAGGGCGACAAGGCGCCGACAACCGCGATCAGCGTTCTCGATTCGGCGGCTAACCCTGATTACGTGGAAGCAACGACGGCGGCGTGGAATTTCACTACCACATCAACGGAAGGCTATTCCAAGGCGGTCACGATCGATGGCAATCCCGGGTTCGAGACCTTCGAGAACGAAGGCAAACACGGCACGCTTTGGATCATGGTGGCAAAACGTTATTTTCTGCAAATCGAAACCCAAGGACAGGACCCGGCCGCGTTGCAAGAATGGGCCAAGCGCGTCGACGTAAAGAAGCTCGCAACGATTAAGTGACATGCCGCAATCAGCGGCATGTCATCCTGAGCGGAGCGAAGGATCTCTCAAATCACGAGGCGTTCTGCTTCTATCCACGATCACGAGCAGAAGTTGTGTATCGCAATCGCACAAGCGGACGGTGAATAGTGATCGGTGACCAGGTCGGAAAGCGGGCTTCAATTCAGCAATCAGTATTTACCTCTCACTTATCACCTATCACGATTCACCTCTCCGTTCCCTCCCCCGCCATCGGCACGAAACGAACCGGCAGAACAGCGCTCTGCTCTAATCGCCCATTTTTCTTTTCCAGAAGGTAAAGTTCCTGCGCGAACTTTGCCCCGACCGGAATGATCATGCGCCCGCCCTCTTTCAATTGGTCGATCAATGGCTGCGGTACGCGCTCGGGCGCGCACGTCACAATGATGGAGTCGAACGGCGCGTGCTCGGGCCAGCCTTTGTACCCGTCGCCAGCTTTCACGTGCACATTTTTGTAGCCGAGACGTTGCAGCGTGGCTTCCGCGTTTTTTGCCAGCGGCTCGATAATTTCGATCGAGTAAACCTCGGCGACTAACTCCGCCAGAATCGCCGCTTGATAACCAGATCCCGTGCCGATCTCCAGAACACGATCGATCGGTTGCGGCCGCAATTCTTCGGTCATGAACGCAACAATAAAGGGTTGCGAAATAGTTTGATCGTACCCGATTGGCAGCGGGCGATCGGTATAACTCTCCGCCCGAAATTCTGCCGGCACGAATTCCTCCCGCGGCACTTTGCGCATCGCCGCCAGCACCCGCTCCTCCACCACACCGCGCATGACGATTTGCTCCTTCACCATACGCTCACGCTGCGCTGGGAAATCAGCAACTTGAGTCTGGGCCGGATGACAGCCCATGCAGACCAACACCGCCGCAATCCACAGAAATCGCATCACCAACAATAATACACAGCGTAATCGGGAAAAGACGCCGCTTCTCATGGAGCGTTCACTTCTGTTTCCTGGTAGCGCGCGCGTCTCGCGTGCAAACGCCAGTCCGGCTCGGACTTTCGGCGTCTCGCCGAAACAATTCTTGCGCAAAAGTCCGCGATGACGAGACGTCACCGCCAACACGCGAGACGCGTGCGCTACCCGAACACTGGAGCGACGCTGGCCGACGGGAATTTGTGCTCGGCAAGCTGCCGAGCACTGCGGGCTAGCAGCTCGCGTTCCCCAGATCGCAAGCGTCCCGCAGAGCGAAAGAACAAGCGAAATTCTCCGTGTCCTTCTTGGTCTTCGTGGTTAATTTCACGCCCAATAGGATGCAAGAAGACCGCAAAACTCCCGAGATGCGCGCGCAGATGACGGACATCGAGCGTCTGCGGCACTCGACAGCGCATGTACTCGCGACGGCGATCCTGAAGATCTGGCCGGAAGCGCAGTTCGCGGCTGGGCCGCCGGTCGACAATGGGTTCTACTATGATGTCGATCTACCGCACCGGATTTCACCGGAGGATTTCGAGAAGATCGAGGCGGAGATGAAAAAGCAAATCAAAGAGAACCATCCGTTCGAGCGGATGGAAGTTTCACGTGATGAGGCGCTCGATCTCGGCAAGAAAGGACGGCTCGCGGCGCTGAGCGATCGGGAACAGCCAAGCAAATTCAAGCTCGAAATCATCGAAAACATTCCGCCGGGCGAAACGATCTCGCTCTATCGCAACGGCGACTTCATCGATCTCTGCGCCGGCCCGCATGTCATGCGCACCGGAAACATCGGCGCATTCAAGCTCACCACCGTGGCCAGCGCTTACTATAAAGGCGATGAAAAGAACCCGCAGTTGCAGCGTGTTTACGGCACCGCCTTCAAGACAAAGAAGGAGCTCGACGATTACTTCGGCATGCTGGAGGAAGCGAAGAAGCGCGACCATCGTAAGCTCGGCAAGGAACTGGAGATTTTCGTCTTGGACGACGATGTCGGTCCCGGTTTGCCGATGTGGCTACCACGCGGCGCAGCAATCATCGAAGAATTGGAGAAACTTGCGAAGGAAACCGAGTTCGCCGCCGGGTACGTGCGGGTTCGTACTCCGCACATCGCGCGAGAAAGCTTATATAAGAAAAGCGGTCACCTGCCCTACTACGCCGATTCGATGTTTCCGCCGATGGAATTGAAATATGATCCGGCGGAGGAGCACCAAGCGGCCGGCTTGGAAGCGACCATTGGAAAGAAGATGGAACAGATTAAGGCCTTTGAAAATATCTTCACCGGCCTTGGGATGGAAGAAGCCGCAAAAGATCATCGAGAAAGCCTCCAGCGTCTTGAAGAGAACAAGAGGGAACTAGCGACTCTCAATAGTAAGAGAAACGAAATTCTTTCGCGAAGTCGCTATTACCTAAAAGCGATGAACTGTCCGCATCATCACAAGTTGTTTGCGGCTGTTCCGCGTAGTTATCGCGATCTGCCGCTGCGTTTCGCGGAGTACGGAACCTGTTATCGCTACGAGCAGAGCGGCGAACTGTTCGGACTGATGCGCGTGCGCTCGATGCAGATGAACGATGCCCATCTCTACATGACGCCGGAGCAGTTCGAAACAGAATTCAACGCGGTGAATGAGATGTATTTGAAATACTTCAAGCTCTTCGGGATTGGGAAATATCTGATGCGTTTCTCGACCCACGATCCCACCAAGCTCGGACAGAAATTTGTCGATGAATCGGAGCTCTGGAAACAGACCGAGGAAATGACGCGCAATGTTTTAAAGAGCTCCGGCATCAATTATGTCGAGGTGCCTAATGAAGCGGCATTTTACGGGCCGAAGATTGACGTACAAGCGTGGAGCGTTATCGGTCGCGAATTTTCCATCGCGACGAACCAGGTCGATTTCGCGCAGCCGCGCCGATTCGATCTTCGTTACAAGGATCGCGACAACGTTGATAAGATCCCGCTCTGCATTCATCGCGCCCCGTTGGGAACGCACGAGCGATTCATCGGGTTCCTGATCGAGCATTACGCCGGCAATTTCCCGCTTTGGCTGTCGCCCGAACAAGTGCGCATCTTAACTATCGGGGATGAACCTCAACTACTCGACTACTCCCGAGCTATTCTGGATGAACTTCGCAGTCACCAAGTCCGCGCCGAGATCGATGCTTCAACCGACAAGATCAACGGCAAAATCCAGCGCGCCGAACAAATGAAAGTCCATACCATGTTCGTCATTGGGAAGCGCGACATGGAAGCCAATGCCGTCAGTGTCCGGGTTCATGGCAAAGGCAACCTGGGTGCGAAATCGAGCGACGAAGTTATTGTCGATATTTTGTCATCGATCAAAGAACGGCGCGCCTAGGAGCACGAAGGAGAAGTACCTAGCGCCAATTGACCTGAAAAAAATGATGCAGTCACTTTTGGCGCTTAAGAAATACTTCGGCTACGACGCATTCCGCCCGCTGCAGCAGGAAATCATCGACGATGCGTTGGCTAACCGCGACGTGTTTGCGCTGTTGCCGACCGGCGGTGGTAAGTCGCTTTGTTTTCAACTGCCGGCGCTGTTACGCGATGGGGTGACGATTGTGGTGTCACCGTTAATCGCGCTAATGAAGGATCAGGTCGATGCCCTGCGGACGAGCGGGATTGCGGCGACGTTCTTGAATTCGACGCTCGCCGGCAATGAAGCGCGCGAACGATTGCGTGGACTCGATCGCAACCAATTTCGTTTGCTTTACGTCGCGCCCGAGCGGCTGATGATGGAGAATTTTCTGGAGCGCGCCCTAAATTGGAACATCGCGCAGATCGCGATCGATGAAGCGCATTGTATCAGCGAATGGGGACATGATTTCCGGCCGGAATATCGGGAACTAAAAAAATTGCGGACGCACCTTCCCGATGTCCCAATCATGGCACTGACCGCGACTGCAACCGAACGAGTGCGCGACGACATAATCAAACAACTGAAACTTCGGGATCCGTGTTGTTACTTCGCGAGCTTTAATCGACCGAACCTGACCTACCGCGTGGTGGCGAAGTCATCTGCTTACCAGCAAGTGCTCGAATTCATCCGCGCGCGCCCGAACGAGAGCGGCATTGTTTATTGCGCGAGCCGCAAATCAACCGACGCGCTGGCCGAAAAACTAACGAAAGATGGAATAAAGGCGTTGCCTTATCACGCAGGAATGGAACCTCGGGAACGGACGCGCAACCAGGAAGCGTTCTTGCGCGATGATGCGCGTGTCATCACCGCGACGATTGCGTTCGGGATGGGTATTAACAAACCGAATGTGCGGTTTGTCATTCACCATGATCTGCCGAAGAACATCGAAGGGTATTATCAGGAAACCGGGCGCGCGGGTCGCGATGGTCTGCCGAGCGAGTGTGTGCTGCTCTTCAGTGTGGGCGATGTGGTGAAACAGCGGCGTTTCATCGAGGAAAAAAGCGAAAGCGAGCAGCGCATCGCGCACGAACAGTTACGCACCATGATCGCGTACGCAGAAACGCGCCATTGCCGACGCGCGACGTTGCTGCGGTATTTCGGGGAGAGCTGGCCACCCTCTGTAGAGGCAGGCGTGTCGCCTGCGCTGGCTAGTGGTTATGCAGCCGACACGGCTGCCACTACAGCACCCACGATGGAGCGACGAGAAATTTCCTGCAACGGTTGCGATAATTGCCTGGAACCGCGCGAGACATTCGACGGCACGATCGCGGCGCAAAAATTTCTCTCCTGCGTGCATCGAGTGCAGGCGAAGCAAGGTTTTGGATTTGGACTGAATCATATCGTGGAAGTGCTGATCGGCGGCACCAACGACGCGATCAAGAAGCGCGGGCATGATCAGCTCTCGACCTTTGGAATCGGTGCGGATTTGAAACGCGAGCAGTGGCAAAAAATCGGGCGCGAACTGTTGCGCCTCGGTTTGGTAGAAGCAGCGCCGGGGAAGTTCGCGACTTTGAACGTGACTGAGGCCGGAATGATGGCGCTGCGGAGACGGACACCCATCACGTTAACCAAGCCGATCGAGGCACCAGCGAAGAAGGTCCGCATCCCACGGGCGGGTGAGATCGAATGTGACGAAGAACTTTTCGAGCGTCTGCGCGGGCTGCGGCGAAAAATTGCGGACGAGCGCGATGTTCCCGCTTACATCATTTTTTCCGATGCAACACTGCGCGAGATGGCGCGGGCATGTCCACAAAGTAAAAGCGAATTCGCGCAAATCGCGGGCGTCGGACAGCAAAAGCTCAAGGAATTTGCCGAGCCATTCCTGGCTGAGATCGGTGAGCACCTTCGCTCGGGCTCGGCCATGGCATCTTCGTCGCGAACGTTCTGACGGGTCTGGCAAAAGGGGCATGACCTCTGCTGCTTCTCTCGCAAAATGGAGTGCGAAGAGGGCCAGCCGACGGAAAAGGTGGATAGCGGCACTCCCGCCGCCCTTTCTTTCTGGCAAAGAATCGGACCGCGCGTGGTGGCGTTAATTGCGCTGGTTGGTCCAGCTGCCGCGGTATTCTTAACTCAGCATTGGCATTCGCGGCGCGAACTGATCCAAGATCTAAAGGAAACGCAGCCAACAACAGGTTATGCGATCGAAACGACGAAAGCCGCACCAGAGGTAATTCCGCCCACGCCAGAGGTAAGGCCGCCCACGTTAGAAATAAGTCCTGCCGCATCGACGCCGATTACAGTCGACATGATCGCAAGTCCACCGCGGTCGGTTACCGACCAGCCAGCTGCTTTGCAATTAACGACGAAACCAGCTGGAGCGACATTCGCGGTTTACCCCGGAATCATCGCGGATAAGGCCGCCCCTGCTTCCGAGCCCTTACGGACTGGTACAGCTCCCGGTACGGCTGAGGAGCTTCACGGTGGAAATTACACAATTTTTTTTCACAAGGACGGCTGGCCGGATAGCCGGACCGAGGTCCAGCTGCAAGCCGGTGAGGTTCGTCCGGTCGAGTACGCGTTTTTCCATGGCGAAGTTACGATCACGAGTGTTCCAAATGGCGCGGAAATTCTTTGCGGCGCTGTTTCGCTTGGGTTTACGCCGCTGACGGTTGCTTTGCCGGCCGGCAAACAAGTGCTCACCGCTCACCTCAAGAATTATCCCGACCGCACTCAAAATGTCACGGTTGATGAAAACGCAACTTCCACGATCGAGTTTCAAATGCGCACCCGCCGGCGTATCGCCAAATCGAAACCAACACCGCCGCCGCCGCTAATCGAAAGAGTCGGCGGCACCTTGAAACATTTTTTCGGCGGGAATCCGACTCCGCCGCCGCGAAGAAAACGTTAAGTTCTCATCAGTTTGCGATGAGTTTATCTGCGCGCATCCTAAATGGCTCAGAAACGTTGCAATATTCTAGTCCGGCGAGCGTTATGTCGTCTTGACCCTTCCGGCGATTCCACACTATCCTCCGCTCGCGTCGATCGGCTAACATCACAGCGAATATGCGCAGGGAACTTACTGTCCGCGGGCTAATCATAGGAATCATCATCACGTTGGTCTTTACTGCGGCCAATGTGTACTTCGGTCTCAAGGCCGGTCTTACCTTTTCTACCTCGATTCCGGCGGCGGTAATTTCGATGGCGATACTGCGCGGTTTCCGCGATGCGAGCGTTCAGGAGAACAACATTGTGCAGACCGTCGCGTCAGCGGCGGGCACGCTCTCGTCGATCATCTTCGTACTGCCGGGTTTGATCATGATCGGCTGGTGGACTGAGTTTCCCTTCTGGATCTCGTTCCTGATCTGCGCGCTCGGCGGCATTCTGGGCGTGATGTACTCGATCCCGCTGCGTCGCGCGTTGGTGACGAGTTCGGACCTGCCGTATCCGGAAGGCGTCGCGTGCGCAGAAGTTTTAAAGGTCGGCAGTAGCGGCGATAGCGCGCACGCCTCTGATATCGAACACGGCCGCGCGGGTCTGCTGGCGGTGTTGTGGGGATCAATTGTTGCTGCGGTGTTCGCGGTCATCGTTGCCACGCAAGTATTCGCCGCTGATGTGGCGCAGACGTTTCGAATCGGCAGGCGAGGCGCGGTAAGCGGTTATGATTTCTCGCTTTCGTTCGCGTTGCTAGCGATCGGTCATTTGGTCGGTTTGTCGGTCGGCATCGCCATGCTTATTGGGGCGTTTATCGGCTGGGGTTGGGGGGTGCCGCACTACTCGGCGCTGGTCGGCGATTTCACGACCGCTGCCGCTCAGCTCGCGCAAAGCACTTGGAGCAAAAAAGTTCGTTTCCTCGGTGCAGGCGCCATCGGCGTTTCGGCGATCTGGACATTGTTGAAGCTGGTAAAACCAGTCGCGAAGGGGCTCGCCGGCGCGATGGCCGCTTCGCGCGCGCGCAAGGCCGGCAAAGCGGACACGCTGCCCATCACCGAGCGCGATATTCCGATCGGCATCGTCGGTCTGGTTACGCTAGTTTGCATGCTGCCGATCGGCTGGGTGCTCGGCTACTTCGCAAACGCGAGTGGACTCGGCGCGCACATGACTACGCTCGTAATCGGCGGTGTGGCCTATGTCCTTTTGATGAGCTTCTTCGTCTCGGCGGTCTGCGGTTACATGGCGGGCCTGATCGGTTCGTCGAACAGTCCGCTATCGGGCATCGGTATTCTGGTGGTGATCGGAGCTGCCTTGCTGCTCGTTCTTGGCGTGAAGCCATACGTTTCGCCGGATGCGAGCAAGGCTTTGATGGCGTTCGCACTTTTTACTACCGCGGTCATCTTCAATGTCGCCGCGATCGCTAATAACAACTTGCAGGATCTCAAGACCGGGCAGCTTGTTGATGCGACTCCGTGGAAGCAGCAGGTCGCACTCGTGTTCGGCGTAATCGCCGGTGCCTTCGTCATTCCGCCGGTGCTCGATCTGGTGAATCATGCTTACGGTTTCGTTGGCGCCCCCGGTGCGGAGTTGCGCCCGAATCCATTACCGGCGCCTCAAGCGGGCCTCATTTCTTCACTCGCGCAAGGCGTCATCGCTGCGAACATCGACTGGAGTCTGATCCGCATCGGCGCGTTGATCGGCGTCTGCATCATCCTGCTGGACGAGATCCTCGCACGGACGACGCGGCACATGCGCGTGCCGCCGCTCGCCGTCGGGCTGGGCATTTATCTGCCCACGCAGAGCACTCTCATGATCGTCGTCGGCGCGATCGTGGGCTGGCTTTTCGATCGCCGCGCGCATCGCACACCAAAGCCAGAAGCGACAAAGCAACTCGGCGTGTTACTCGCATCGGGACTGATCGTCGGCGAAAGCATTATCGGCGTAGTGATCTCCGCGATCGTTGTCTTCTCCGGGAAAGTCGCACCGCTCTCGCTGGTCGGGCCCGGCTATGAAACCGCCGGGATCATCATCGGCGGCATCGCCTTCGCCGGCATCGCGTTCCTGCTTTATCGATGGATCCTGCGAATGGGGGCTGCGCGAGCGACGTGAACCGCGTGACTCGTTAGGCCACTGCTCGGGCGGCTCGCAATTCGATGACAAAAATCGATCTGAGAAATCCGCCTAACGAAATGCCCGATATCGTCGGGTACAAGCCGGAGAATCTGCTCGCGGCGAATTTCAAACCCTACATCTCAGCCCGCACCCGGATGCGCGAACTAACGCCGGTACCGCTCATTATCGGGACACTGTTCGGTATTATCTTCGGCGCCTCGTCGCTCTATCTTGTCCTGAAGGTTGGTCTCACGGTCAGCGCTTCCATTCCGGTGGCGGTCATTTCCATCACTCTCTTCCGGCTTTTTTCCAAAGTGGGATTGC
>Ga0209808_1000275_pt1 | contig 26138 bp, 17 predicted proteins | sample GraSoiAngelo_157_FD_186171 | JGI IMG/M metagenome (GOLD analysis project Ga0209808, IMG submission 186171) | Grasslands soil microbial communities from the Angelo Coastal Reserve, California, USA - 14_1009_16_20cm (SPAdes) (version 2) | ecosystem: Environmental > Terrestrial > Soil > Grasslands ... | reverse complement strand
AAGGAGGGAAATATTTTGCCACGTAAATTTTGCCAAGAGCGTCGCCGAGATCGTCGTTGATCCTGGCAAGGGCGCGCTTCCAACGGTCGCGCTGCTTTGGTGTTCCCTGCAGCGTTTTTCCATAAAAACCGAAACGCAGATCGTAGTAGGCCTGCGGAAGATAAGCGGCGTTCTGGCTGATGGTGTGGAAGGTGAGCCATTCTTTCCATGTTTCGATCGGCTCGCTCTCGACCAGGGCCGATAAACCTTTGATCGCGCTGGGTTGCCAGATGATGAACATCGGCTGTTTCTCCAGACCGGCGGCGCTCAGATAAGCGTCCCAGTCGAGTCCGGGCGCGTTCGATTTCAGGTCAGCGAGCGTGGCCGGATTATTGGCCTTGCGTACGTCCTGGCTGGTGACGCGATCGACGTGCACGGTTGCCATCTTTTTTTCCAGCGCCATGATCCGATCGGCGCGACCGGCTGGATCGCTCATGCCGGCAAGTTTCATTAAGTCGCCGATGTAGGTTTGGTAAGCGGTACGTTGGCTGGTAATTTCCGGCTCGGTGGACAGATAATATTGGCGATCGGGCATGCCGAGCCCGCCTTGGAGAAGATAAGGAACGGTGCGATCAGGTTCGCTCAGCGCCTGGGTCACCCACACGCCGAACAGGTTCTCCGTCCACATCTCGGTGGCATTGAGGGGATCGACATCGGCGCGTAGGCGTTCACCGAATACGCGGGCCAGGTCTGTTTTCGATGTGATCCCGTTGATCTCGCGCAGTTTTTCTTTGAGAGGATCGAGTCCGCGTTTCTCGATGTTGGCCGTGTCCATGAACGCGGCGTAATAGGCGGCGATCATCCCCTCCGGCGTGTCCGGGTGCGGATTGCCCGCGGCGACTTCGCGGACGAGATCGACGTTGCGTTTTTCCGCGCGCTCGAAAACCTCGAAGCCAGCGCCGGTGCTGGCGCGATCGGCGGGGATCTCGGCAGTTTTTCGCCAGCCGCCGTTAGCGTATTCTTCGAAATCGTCGCCCGGTTTCACCGACAAATTCCGGTAAGCGGGGTTGATCCCGATCGTTTGTTCAGTCACGCCCGGATCGCTGCATATCGCTGTCGCGGCGCATGCGATAAAAATCATCCCTGCCAGGAGCGCGATCTTCATTCCACAGCGTTTGACGATTATTTCCGAAACACAAGCCGCGTCGTAAGAAAGGAGGAATTAAGAAGGATGAATTAGGAAAGTGGGGTCTTTATCAGATTCGCACCCCTTTTGTGTCTCGTCAGGCGCCAAGATATTTGCGACCACAGAAAGCCAATTCAACAATGTCACTATGAATACTCCTTTGAATCCGAACAAGGCCCTCTGGGAAAAAGGCGACTTCACCCGTATTGCTGACACGATGCGCGACAGTGGAGAGGCACTGGTGCGGCAACTTGGAATCACCAAAGGGCTCAGAGTCCTGGATCTCGGATGCGGCGATGGCACCACCGCGATTCCGGCGGCAAAACTGGGAGCGGACGTGCTCGGCGTCGATATCGCGCGCAACCTGGTGGAGGCTGGGAATAGGCGGGTTAGGGAACAAGGGCTGACTAACTGCAGGTTTCAGGAAGGCGACGCGTCGAATCTCGAGCAGTTACCGGATCACACCTTTGACGTCGTCATCAGTATTTTCGGCGCGATGTTTGCGCCCAAGCCGTTCGAGGTCGCGAAAGAGATGGTGCGCGTCACGCGGCCGGGAGGCCGGATCGTGATGGGCAACTGGATTCCCAATGATCCGACGTTGGTAGCGCAAATTTTAAAGATCAGCTCAAACTACACCCCGCCACCGCCGGAGGGTTTCGTTAGTCCGATGACGTGGGGGATCGAGAGCAATGTGATCGAGCGGTTTGCCGGCGGAGGAGTTTCGGCGGAGAAGATCTCATTCGCGCGGGACACGTTTACCTTCAATTTCGCCGGCACGCCGTCCGCCTACGTGGATGAATTCAGGAAATACTATGGGCCGACCATGAATGCATTCGAGGCGGCAGAAAAGAGCGGTCGCGCAGCCGATCTGCAGAGAGAGCTGGAAGAACTATTTAACCGCCAGAACAAAAGTAAGGATGCGACCTCAATTCCCGCAACCTTCCTGCGGGTGACCGTCGCCGTTTGAAAAGGCGTTTACAAAAGGGAGAATTAAGAACTCCGAAAGCTTTCGCGAGTGACAGCCTAAAATAAGAAGGATTCGGTCGACTCAAGCAGCGCCGAGCTTCGGGCGTTGGCCACCATCAGTCTTTATCAAGTCAGAACGCGTAAAGATTGGGACAACTGTGTGGCCGCGTTTCTCGATGTTTTCGCGTCCGCCTTCCTCTCTGTCTACTAGTACGACCACAAACGCGACGGACCCTTTCGCCTCTTCGATTGCCTCTATGGCTTGGATGGTCGATCCGCCGGTTGTGACGACATCGTCAACGACGACGACTGAATTCCCCGGTGAGAAATTGCCTTCGATCCGTCTTTGTCGGCCATGTTCCTTCGCTGCTTTCCGGACGGTGAAGACCTGAAGCGAATTAGAAGGATCTTGGCGTTGTGCGGCGATACCGATGCTCAGCGCAACCGGGTCGGCGCCCAGCGTGAGACCGCCGATGGCATCCACATGCTTGCCCAACTTCGAGCCAGTTTTTTTCACCAGTTCCCAACCGACCTCGCCGATGAGGCAAGCACCGCGCGGATCCAGAGTGGTGACACGCGCGTCGACGTAGAAGTCGCTCTTTGCGCCGGAGGCGAGGGTAAATTCGCCGTGACAAACGGACTTTTCTTGAAGAAGCGAGCGCAATTGCTCCTTAAGCGACGACTCCATCAAATCGAAACGCTCGGGCGGCAGTAGATGGTTGCAGGAGCAGCTGGTCGGATTTTGACGACGGAACTCACTTCATCCTGTCGAAGGTTTTCTGGAGCAATTCCAGATCGCTGGCGCTTCCCGTTTTCTCACGAGTACTCTCGATCCATTTCTTCTCGAGAGCGTTCTTTGTCGGTCTGTCGTTCTGATAAAAGACGCCGAAGACGCCGGGGAACGGTAGTTGCGCAAGCTTGTAGGCGGCGAGTTCGTCGGTGACGTCGTGGCGCAGCTCGTCCTCGGGGGTGTTGTCCCATTTCTTTTCCTGGACCAGCTCGAAGCTGCCGCCTTTGCGCGGGTTGGCCGGATCGAAGGCACCCGGATAAAATTCGACGCATTCACTTAAACATTCGATGGCGGAAAAGCCGGGATGATCCATGGCGCGCTCGATCATCTGGATCATGTGATTGACCTGAGTGGCGTGGGTGCGCGCGATGAAGGTGGCCCCGGCGCTAATGAGTTGTTTCATTGGATTGACCGGCATGTCGATCGCGCCGGTCGGATCGGTTTTGCTTTTGAAACCGATGGGCGACGTGGGCGAGGTCTGCTTTTTGGTCAGGCCATAGACGAAGTTGTCCATGATGAAATAGACCATGTTGATGTTCTTGCGCGCGCCGTGATTGAGATGGTTGCCACCGATGGAGAAGCCGTCGCCGTCGCCGCCAAACAAAAAGACATGGAGATCGGGTCGGGCCAGGCTGATGCCGGAGGCGAGCGGGACGGCGCGGCCGTGAATGAAGTGGGCGCCGTGGCCGTTGACGAAATAGGGAAAACGCGACGAGCAACCGATCCCGGCGAGAGTGACGATCTTTTCGTGATCGAGCTGGCGTTTCTCGAGGACTTTGTAAAAGGCAGCTAGCACTGCGAAATCGCCGCAACCGGGACACCAGGTGGGGTGATCGGCGGTGACGGCTTTTTTGGTGAGTTTTTCTCTAGGGATTTCTGCGGGAGGAGGTGCGGTGGTTGTGGTTTCGCTCATAAAAATCAAGGATTTGAGGATGGTCTTCGGCGAGACGCCAAAGACGACACGCAAGGGCGCGTGTCCTCCCAAGAAGGAAATAGGTTTCGGCTAGCAGCCTGCGCTCCCCGGAGGAAGAGTTTCTCGCGCATAAACAAACAGAACATCGAACATCAAACATCAAACATCAAACGTCGGCCTCTGGTCCCTTGGAGGCCGAAGCCGCGAGGAGCTCGCGCACTTCTTCGTCGGTGGTTTGGGAAAAATCTTCGTAGTATTGGCCGACGCCCATGAATGAACCGGGCGTCTGCAAGCAAACGACCTCATCAGCCACGCTCCTGATCTCGTGGCAGGTACCCGGTGCGCCAACAGGGACAGCGACAATAATTTTCGCCGCACCTTGCTGACGCAGCGCGGCAGCCGCGGCGCGCATGGTCGCGCCGGTGGCGAGTCCGTCATCGACTAGAATCACGGTCCGCCCACGCACCTCCGGCGCGGGACGATTACTGCGATAATCGCGTTCCCGCCGTTTCAATTCTTCGCGTTCGATGGCCGTGACCATCTCGACGATCGATTGCGCATCCGGCAGGACGTAGAGCACGTCTTCGTTCAAGACGCGGACACCACCAGAGGCGATTGCGCCCATGGCGAGTTCTTCGTGACCAGGCACACCGAGCTTGCGCACAACGCAAACATCGAGCGGAACCCGGACCCGTTGCGCTACTTCGAACGCGACCGGCACACCGCCGCGCGGGAGAGCGAGAACGATGACGTCGTCGCGCCCGGCATAGCCCAACAATTTTTCCGCGAGCTGCCGACCCGCGTCGGTCCGGTCCTGAAAAATGAATGATCGCGGCACGGCCGCACCAGCAACTAGCCTTCCGGCGCGAGCTCAGGCGTGCCCGTTACTCGCGTTGGCACGAGACGAATTGCCGTTCCCACAGTTTCTTCCGCAGGCGCGTCGCCCGCTTCGTGATATTCAGCGTCCTGATTCACCTGCCACAGATCGTAAAGTTTCGTGTTGGCGATGATATTTTCCGCGCAAAGCATCGCCGTCATCATGGCGTGATCCTGGTTGTTGTATTTGTGCATGCCGTTGCGGCCAACGAGATGAAGATTGGGATAACGGCGGTCGAGTTCGCCGCGAATAGTGGAGACGTGTTCCGCGTAATCGTCGTCGTAAACCGGATACGCTTTTTTCTGTCGCACAACGCAACCATCGAGGACATCGCCCTCACGGGCCAGGCCGATCTTAATCAACTCATGCCGGGCCAGCGCAATCAGGTCTTCATCTTTCGAATCCCAGAGCCCATCGTGTTCGAAACAAAAGTACTCCAGCCCGTAGCAGGCTTTGTCTGGATCGGGCACCATCTCGGGCGACCAGGAACGGAAGTTTTGGATCCGGCCCACCTTCACACTCGGATCGTGGATGTAGATCCAGTTATCGTGGAAAGCGTCGCGGTTCTTTAGGATCAACATCACGGTCAGGAAGTCGCGGTATTTGAGTGAATCGGCGGCGCGCTTTGCTTTTTCGGAAACGGCGGGCTCGAGGCCGTTGATCAATTCGCGCATCGGGGCCGACGAGATGACGTGTTCGGATTCGAGGGCATGTTCGGTGCCGCGCTGGTCGCGATAAAATGTCGTCCACGTCCCGTTAGCATCGTCGTAATGGCAACGGGTCACGCGGCAGCCCATTTCAATCGCGCCACCCAGCGCTTTGGTTTTCTCCGCGCACGTTTCCCACATCATTCCCGGTCCGCGGCGCGGATACTTAAAGGAGTTGATCAAGGTCTTGATTACTTTGGAGCTGTCTTTCGGGCGGCGTTGCGGGAAAAGCGCGTTCTTGATCGCGCTGCCTAATGACAAACCCTTGATCCGTTGCGCCGCCCAATCGGCCGAGATTTCACGGCAACTCATTCCCCAAACTTTCTCGGTGTAGCTCTTGAAGAAAGTATTGAAGAGACGTTTGCCGAATTGGTTGCTGACCCAGTCTTCGAAGTTGCGCGGATCGCGCACAGGCATGAGGCGCGCTTTCAACCACGACAAAACGCAGAGGATGGATTTGAGGAGGCCTAGTTTCACCAGGGCTTCGAACGGGCGGAGCGGGTAGGCAAAAAATTTGCCACCGTAAAAAATGCGCGAGCTGCGCGGCCGAGCCAGCATGTCCTGCGGCAAAATCTCGTTCCAAAGATCGTTTACTTCTTTCGACTTCGAGAAAAAGCGATGACCGCCGATATCAAAATGAAAACCTTTGTAGGTGGCGGTGCGGGAAATCCCGCCGACGTAAACCGGATCGGCTTCCAGAACGGTGGCGCTGACCTCGTTCTTCGACAAAAGGTAAGCGGCGGTCAGACCGGCTGGTCCGGCGCCGATAATGGCTACGTTCGTTTTCATTAAATCAAGCGACCCAGTTTCCCCGTGTAAAATTCCAAATGTACCAGCTTTCGAGGCCCAATCCCGCCGCGCTGATCAACGCGATTCCAGTCACCGCGCTTGCTCGTCCCAGCCACGAGCGGAGGGGAAGATTGTGCAAATAATGCAAAAGCGCCAGTACGATAAGTGGATGCAGGCAAAATTCGTAACGCAGCATGCTTTCCATGTGCACGCAGGCGACGCCGGAGACGGAGAGGAAATAAACGACGAAGGCGGTGAAATAAAATGCGATGCGCACACAACGGTTGGTTTGACGGCGCGCGCCCGGTAAAAATTCGAAAGCAAAAATCCCGAGCAGCAAGAGTCCGCCGAACGTCGTCGCCATCTGGCTCATTTCGGTAGGATCTTCGAGCGCGGGCAGGAGCCAGTGATAGCTCGATGGTCTAAAGATGGCGAGGTAATCGGGTTCAATTGCCCAGCCGAACTGCTGCGTTAGCATGTAGATGTCCCAGCGTCCCCAGCGGAACTGGCAGTAAACGAAAAATCCGAGACCGCCGAGCATGGCTGATGCACTGAGGAGGGCAGTCGCGCCATAATTCGCCAACCAACCGCGAACGTTCGTCAATTTGCGCCAGCCGAGCTCCCAAATCCTTTTCACCAGTGGCGCAAGCGCGCAGGGCAAGCCGACGATTCGGGTCGCCGACATGACGATACCGTGAATCGCCGCCAAAATTCGCGCGCCTCGTGCTTCTGTCCCGCTCCAGAAGAGGAAACCGAGCAGCGCCATTAAAAAAAGCGATTCGGAATAGCCGGCGACGAGAAAAAAGGCGGCGGGATGCGCTAGAATGGCGAGCGCGCCGAGCAACTGCCAACCGGAAGGCAGGCTCCATCGTTCGCAGAAGAGGAAGAAATAGGTCCAGAAACCCCAGGCGGCGGATTGGGCTGTAATTAGTAAGGCGTTTTCGGCTCCGAGATCGAGCCCGCGATGCAATATCCAGGCGATTGCGGGGTAGGCGGGGAAGAAACCGGTATTGGAGACTTCCATCAATTTGTGGGAAATCGGCGGTACAATCGTTTCGTAACCACGATTGACGATATTCGCGAACCAGTGGCTATCGTGTTGGAGAAGTGTTTGATAGCGGTATTCGAATGGCCCATCGGGTGCCAGAAGGAAGATCGCGACCAGCATTTGCAGCAGCGTGACGACAAGACCAGCGGAAAGGGCTTTGGCCGCAGCGGATACACGAATCATGGGGCGAGTCGGTGGAAGGGCAGAGGAAACCGGAACGGCCCGCGGAATGCAAGGCTCTTCCAGCCCGGCATTGCCCTTATTATATAGTACGGCGGTCACGGTGCGGTTTTTTTGACGCTGCTCCTCTCGCTTTATTCGCATGTTCTGGGTAGCGCACGCGTCCCGCGTGTTGGCGATGGTGTCCCGCTATCGCAGACTTTGCTCCCAAGCTTCCTGTTATCGAGCAAGACTGTTTCGGCGAGACGCCGAAACCAATGCGCGAGACGCGTGCGCTCCCCGAAGTACTCCAGCGATGCGCGAGCGCATCGGAATGTTACCGGCAGGCTGCCGGCAACTGCAGGCTAGCAGCCTGCGCTCCCCAGAATCAAAGGAGCGGACGGTTCGGTGAACCGCCCCTACCTAAGCGGCGAGTTCTGTGTCCCCAACAAGGCCCCGATAAAGTTCTTCGTAGCGTTGCGCTGCAGCTGACCAGGAGAATTCCCGCGCCATCGCCCGGCGAATCAGATCGGTCCAAACTGTGCGATCGCGAAAAAGGGCTCGGGCTCGCTTGATCGAATCCCAAAACGCTTCCGCAGAATAGTCGTAGCAAAGGAAACCATAGCCCGAGTCGGAAGGCTCGAGCGTCGGGTCGTAGTCCTGGACGATTTCCTGAATCCCGCCGCTGGCATACGCGACCGGCAGCGCGCCGTATCGCAAGCTATACATTGTGATTAGCCCACTGGGCTCGAACTGCGACGGTATTAGCGTGATATCGGAACCTGCTTCGATCAGGTGAGCCAGCCTTTCATCGAAATGACGACGATAGGCGAATCGTGCTGAATAGCGGCGGGAAGCGGTGGCAAGAGCAGTTTCGAACGCCGGGTCGCCTTCGCCCAGAATAATCAGGCGCACGTCATCCGTCAGCAAACGATCGAAGAGCGGGGTGAGAATTCCAAAACCTTTTTCGCCGACCACGCGTGTGACCATTCCGAAAACCGGACCGCGCGGCGCGGGAGCGAGCTCGAGATCTGCCAGCAAAGCGTCACGACAGATCATTTTGCCCCATAAGTTTTCGGAACCGAAATGAGCTGGCAACAGCGGATCGGTTGCCGGATTCCAGCGCGCGTAATCGGCGCCGTGCAAGATGCCACCGAGTTTGTGGGCATTTTCACGGAGAACGACGTCGAGTTCATAACCGCCTTCGGGTTGAAGAATTTCGCACTTGTGATGCTCGCTGACGGTGGTGATGCGATCGGCGAAAACGATGCCCCCTTTCAAAAAATTGAGACGCCCGAAAAATTCGACTCCACGAAGAGAGAAAAAGCGCTGCGGCAGATTGGTAAGGGCGAAGTCGAGTCCCCAAAAACTTCCCTGCTCCGCAAGTCTATGAATCGTCAGGATAGTGGCGAAAGGCAGATTGTGCGCTTGGATATAAACCGGGATGAGCGCGGCTGCCCAATCATGCACATGCAGAATCTGCGGGGCCGGGGTCAGGCGTCGCGCCAGTTCGATGGCGGCCTTGTTGAAAAAGATAAAACGAGTGGCGTTGTCTTCGTAGGCGATGCCATGTTCGCCGTAAATTTCAGGGCGATCGAAAAATTCGTCGCGACGAACAAAAAATAATTGTACCCCGCTCGAGGCCCGGCCTTCCAAATATTCCGCGACGTAATTTTTTTCGCCGACGCGGATGTCAACGGTGATGCCGGTATCGTTTATTTCGAGTTCATTATTCTCGCGAATCTCGCGATAAAACGGCAGGACTACGCTAATTTCGTGGCCCCGTTCGCGCAGTTCGTGGGGCAGGGCATCGAGCACGTCCACCAGGGCCCCGGCGCGGTGCAGGGGCGGCGCTTCCGCACTGATCATCAAGATGCGCATAAGATGTTTGATGTTCGATGGTTGAGATGTGATGTCAAAGACACGGGGGGACGAAATCGCAGTTATGCGCGTTCATACCACCATCACGCGTCATCCCGAGCGAATGCGAGGGATGCGGTGCGAAGGCTTTAAGGTAACTTCACGGAATCCCTCGACTGATGCTCGGGATGACGAGGCTATGTGGATGACGAAGTTACGTTTGCGCTCGGTATTCGCGCTTGACCCAGTCGAGTGCTTCCTCCTGCGTTTTGAGGGCGCCTTCGAGCTGGCGCGTTTCCACGGCTTCCAGGATTTCGCCAAACTTTGGGCCCGGTTTCATTCCCAACGCGATTAGGTCATCCCCCGTAACTAAGGGCGGCGGAATGATCGGCTCGTTTGCGAACTCTTCTTTTTTGCGCTGCAGGAATTCGTAATTGTCGAGCATGGCATGGCTGCCGGCGCAATCGACGCGATGGAGTTCCAGTTCATCTTCAAAAGTCGGGCGTGCCATGAATCGTTTCAGTTTGGCAACGCGCATCCGGGGCACGTCTTTAAAAACCATGTGCTGACGCACCATCTCCACGGTGGCGTCGATTTCCGCGCGCGAAAAACGCAGACGCTCCATGATCTGTTCGGTCATCTCCGCGCCGATGCGATCATGCTCGTTGAAACGAATGCGGCCATCCGCATCCACCATCGCCGTCCGCGGTTTGGCGACATCGTGAAGGATGACGCTGAAAACCAGCGGCACGGAAACGTTTTGCGGCAAAAGCTTTAGCATTAATCGGGTGTGCTGAAAGACATCGCCCTCGGGATGAAACTGCGGCGGTTGGGCACAACCTTTCATCGGATCGATCTCGGGCAGAACTGCGCGCAGGAGGCCGGAGCGATCGAGCAAATCCCAGCCGCGCAATCGTTGTGGTGAAAGAAAGATGCGGACGAGCTCGTCGCGAATTCGTTCCGCGCTGATCTCGGTGATGGACAAGGAGCTTTGCTGCAGCGCGCTCCAGGTTTCGTTTTCAATTTCAAACTCGAGCACAGTCGCAAAACGAATTGCACGCAACATTCGCAAGCGGTCTTCCGCGAAACGTTGCGCCGGATCGCCGATGGCGCGGATCAATTTCGCTTTCAGATCGGCCCGGCCACCGACGAAATCGATCACTTCGTCCTTCACTGGATCGAAAAACATTCCGTTGATGGTGAAATCGCGCCGCTGCGCATCTTCCTCTGGCGAGGAAAAATGAACCTCGCTCGGACGACGTCCGTCCAAATAAACATCGTCGGAACGGAAGGTCGCGACTTCGAATTGGAATCCGTTTTCCAAAACGACAATGACTCCGAAGTGCGCGCCGACCGCATAAGTGCGCGGGAACAATTTCTGCACTTCCTCCGGGCGCGCGTCGGTGGCGATGTCGATGTCTTTCGGCGCAAGCTTACGCACCATGTCGCGCACGCAGCCGCCGGCGAAGTATGCGATATGGCCCTGTTCGCGCAGTTTTACCGCGATGCTGCGTGCGGTTCCTTCCATTGTCACAGCTACCAGTTTTGCATTGCGCAGCCTTGTAGGGCAACCGTTCCCGGTTGCCAGCTCGGGGATCGGCAGGGGGAACGCCCGGCGAGCGGGCGCATCGCGGTGCCGGCCTGCCCTACAATTCTACTGGCGCGAATCAATCGCTTCTACCTTCGGCGGTGGACAGCGGTCTTTGGCGCAAAGTATCAATGATGAAGCAGATCACCGCGATACAGATGCAGGAATCGGCGACGTTAAAGGCCGGCCACGGATTGGCAAAACGAACATGTAAGTTAACGAGAAGAAAATCGATGACATGACTGTGGGTCAGGCGATCGGTCAGATTGCCCAAAACCCCGGCGAGGAGCAGAGCGAGGGAGAGATCGCGCCAGGCATCTTTGTGATCTTGTTTGCGCAAGAGAAGGAAAACCACCGCGACCAGGGCAACGCACGACAGCACGATAAAAAATGCGTTGTTGTTTTTGAAAGAGCCAAAAGCCGCGCCGGTATTGGTAACATTTACCAAATAAAACCAGCGAGGAATAACATCGATTTGGGATTCGGCATCGATGTGATGCAAAATCCAATACTTGCTGATCTGATCGAGCGCATAGAGCGGCAGGGAAAGGAACACGATCCACTTCATATCACGCCAAGACGCCCGCATCCCGAGCGAAGTCGAAGGGATCCCGATGCGAAACCTTAAAGATAACGTCCGCGGCATCCCTCGGTCCGAGCCGGACTGGCGTTTTCGCTCGGGATGACGGCTTCATTTTGTGGTAACCACGCTTTCGCAGCGGTCGCACAAATCGGGGTGGATCGTGCTTTGGCCGACAGTTTCGCGATGGCGCCAGCAACGCGCGCATTTTGCGTACGGTGTTTTCTCGACACTGGCGGAGACCTCATCCGCGTCTTCGATAATGAGGTCGCTTAAAATAAAAAATTCTTCGAGCTCCTCCTTCGAAGCCGAACCGAGTGTTTTTCGATCGCATTTCAACGTGACCCGAGCTTCGAGCGAGTTGCCAATCAGTTTTTCCTGACGCGATTTTTCCAAGGCCTGACCGATGACGCCGCGCAGTCTTAATAACTGATCGATTTGCTGATTGACGGATGCATCACGCACGCCTTCACCGATCTCTGGGAATAACTGCACGTGAACGGAATTTGTAGCCGCGGTCGCTGACCGCGGGCCGGCGTCACCGACGCCGGCTACAGTATAACTCCACGCCTCCTCGGCGGTGAAGACCAGGACCGGCGCGAGCAAACGACACAGGGCATCGAAAATTTCATGCATCGCGAATTGGGTGGCGCGGCGGCGCGGCGAATCGGGCGCGTCGCAATACATTCGGTCTTTGGTGATGTCGATGTAGAGGCTGCTGAGATCGACTGCGCAGAAGTGATTGATAGTGTGGTAAACCTTGTGGAACTCGAAGGTTGCATAGGCGTTCCGGCATTCCGCGATGACATGATCGAGCCGATCGAGAATCCAGCGATCGATTAACGTCGCGCGACCTAAGAACCCCTCACCTTCATCCTCTCCCCTGCGAGAGGAGAGGTCTGCGCTTTTTGTAGCGGCGGTCTGTGACCGCCGATCTTTCGCGTCTTGGTTTCGGCGCTCATAGAGCGCAGCTACAGGTTTCGAGTCGGGGATATCAAAAAGATTTCCTAACAAGATGCGAAGAGTATTGCGAATCCGGCGGTAGGTATCGCCCAGACGGGTGAACATTTCCTCCGAGAAGGGAACATCGTCTCCAAAATTAATGCTGCTTGCCCATAATCGAATTAGATCAGCGCCGTGTTTTTTTACGAAATGCCCGGCGTCCGTCGGCTTGTCGTAAGTGCCGGATTTGGAAATTTTCTTTCCATCGAGATCAACGACAAACCCATGAGTCAGACACATCTTGTAGGGGGCGCGATCGTTCAGGACGATGCTGGTCATGAGCGACGACTGAAACCAGCCGCGATGCTGATCGGTTGCTTCGAGATACATGTCGGCCGGGTCCCGCAATTCCGGGTGAGTGGCACAAACCGCGCGGTGCGAAACGCCGCTATCGATCCAGACGTCGATAGTATCGTTGCGTTTGGTGGTTCCTTCCGGCAATTCCAGCTCGCGCGTGAGTTCGGCATCGCTTAATTCGAACCAGACGTTCGAACCGCGTTGCGCGACAAGATCGGCAAGTCTGCGAATCCAATCGGCGTTTAATGTGGCTTTTCGATCTATATAGAAGACCGGCAATGGCACCCCCCAACTGCGCTGACGTGAGATGACCCAGTCCGGGCGCGATTCGACCGTTCCGGCGATGCGGTTTTCGCCCCACGAAGGGATCCATTTTATTTGATGATGAATGGCATCCAGCGCTTTGCCGCGGATCTCGTCGAGGCGGATAAAAAATTGTTCAACCGCGCGAAAGATGATCGGTGTTTTCGAGCGCCAGCAATAGGGATAGCTATGATGAAAATTTTGTTCGGCCAGGAGCATGCCGCGCTGGCGCAGGATGCGAATAATGTCGGCATTGGCGTCGAAGACATATTTGCCGACAAGCTCCGGAATCCCGACCTCGTTAGTGTAGCGGCCGTGATCATCGACCGGCGAGAGAATCGGGAAACCGTTTTTTGATCCGAGCAGGTAATCGTCTTCGCCGTGGCCGGGTGCGATGTGGACCGCACCGGTGCCAGTGTCCATGGTGACGAACTCGGCCAGCAGGACCATGGCAGTGCGCGGCAGAAAGGGATGTTGTGCACCGATGCCTTCGAGTTTGTCGCCGGGAAAAGATTGCATCGGTTCGCCGGTTGGTTCGAAACCGGTGGCGGCACAAAATTGGGGAACGAGTTTGTCGGCGAGAACGAGAGTTTCTGTTCGGGACACTGAGGTCCCTCCCACGTTCGAGGTCCCTCCCACGTTCGGCTTGCTGAATTCCTGGACGACATAAATTTCTTTCGGATGAACGGCGATGAGCAGGTTTGCTGGCAGCGTCCACGGCGTTGTCGTCCAGATCGCGATACTGGCCTTGTCTTTGAGCGCGCCCGAGATAATCGGAAACTTCACAAATACGGCGGTGTCATCGCGTTCCTGGTATTCCACTTCGGCTTCGGCCAGGGCGGTCTGTGCGCCGGTGCTCCAAAAGACCGGCTTCAGCGATTCGTAAACCAAACCCTTTTCAACGCAGACGGCGAAGGCGCGCAAAATCTCCGCCTCGTAAGCGGGATTCATGGTGAGATAGGGATGTGCCCAATCGCCGAAAACGCCGAGGCGTTTGAATTGTTCGCGCTGAATATCGATGAATTTGCGCGCAAAAGCTTCGCAACGTTTGCGCACCTCGAGTGGGGCGAGGTCGCGTGATTCCTTCACCACTTTGTATTCAATGGGGAGTCCGTGGCAATCCCAGCCCGGCACGTAAGGCGCGCGTTTGCCGAGCATGGTTTGGGATTTCACCACGAAATCCTTCAGAATTTTGTTGAGCGCAGTGCCCATGTGAACGTCGCCATTGGCAAAAGGCGGGCCATCGTGCAGGACAAAAAGCTCTGCATTTGCGCGTGTCTTTTGAATCTGCTCATAAACGCGCGTTTCCTCCCATTTCTTTAGCAATTCGGGTTCGCGCTGCGCCAGATTCGCCTTCATCGGAAAATCGGTGCGCGGAAGGTTGAGAGTATCTTTGTAATTCCGGGTCATGGTAAGGAGCGGTGCTAACTAGCACCCGGATCGCGGCAAATCAACGCGCACAGGTGCACTGGTTAGTCAGAGATAACGGGGAGGAGTACGGGCTAAATTTGCGATGATGCCCTAACCACACCGAACATCTGATCGCTGCGATAACAAAAACCCGATTTTAGCGAAAAGTACCGCTCGACAATCCGACCCCATTTTTGTACAAAGCAGCATTAGTGGCGGCGCATCCGAAATAAAACGAGTGACCGGCGTACCGTCGTTCTTTTAAAAACAATACCTCCTCACCTTATGAAAAAATCTTCCGGTTCTGAATCGGGCGCATTCAACCCGCGCATCTTCGCCGCCTTCCTGCTCTGTTCAGCAGGCGTATGGCTCGGCGCGCTCAGCTTCGCGTCCACGCCATCCAGTGGAACGCTTACGAACGCGTCCGGCCCAGTCAACTACGATGCCGGCCCGTTTTTCGTCGCCAACCCGACGCCCGTCATTGAACTTGACAGTGGGCCCGAATGCGGTGGTTCAGCTCAGCCGTGCGATGATTTTAAGCTTACCGTCAATTTGCCATCCGGCTATACGACTACATATCCGAACGCTTCGGTAAAGGTCACACTCAGTTGGACCGACAGCGGCAGCGGCTCTTCAGACTACGATCTCTACATCTACAAAACGCCACGCGGCGACTGTAGTCCGAACGATTGCACCAGCACGGACGGCACCCAGGCCGCTGATTATCAGTCCGCCAGCAGCAGCAATCCTGAGATCGCCACCATTAGCCCACTGCATGACGGTTCGCAGACATACACAGTCGTAGTCGTTCCCTACACGCCAACGGGCGAGACCGTGCATGTGACAGCCGAATTGGTGCCGGGTTCTGGAAGCACTGGCGGCGTTCCCGGTTTTGGGGGGCCTGATCCAAGCGCGCCGGGCGTTCCGCGTTACCAGAATTTCTACGCACCTGATGGGACGTCCGCGCAAAGCAGCTCGGGCGAGTTCAATATTGGTTACAACCCGAAGACGGGCAGGATCATGAACATGAACATCGGTCCAGTCTGGCGCATCACTCCGCCTGAACTGCTGAGTCCCGCGAAGCCCGAATGCTGCGAAGGTCTGTGGGAAGACAAGAGTAATCCTACGACGAACACCGGGCTTGATCCCATTCTTTGGATCGATCAGACGACTGGCCGTACTTTCACTTCCAATTCTACGGCCGGCGCCAATGCCGTTTACGGCTACAGCGACAATGATGGCGACCTGTGGGTGCCACTTGCTGTGTCACCGCCCAGCGGCGGTACCGACCACGAAACAATCGCCTCTGGGCCATTTCCTGCGTCGTTGGCCACGCTGTCAACCGCGGCGAACCAGGGCGAGGCAGTTTACTATTGCTCGCAGACATGGCCGCTAGGACCTGCAACCTGCCAGCGCAGCGATACTCTCGGTGCAAGCTACGGCCCGGGCGTATTCGCTTATTATGGCAATGGCATTACCAAATGCGAAGGCTTGCATGGTCATGTCCATGTCGCCCCGGACGGAACTGTCTGGTTACCGGTGAACCAATGTGCTGGCAATCAGGGCGGCGCCTTCAGCACCGATGGCGGTGTTACCTGGCATGAGTTTACCGTTCCGAACGCTATATCGCAGGCCGAAGGAGCTGATCCTTCAATTGCGATCGATAGCACCAACAGGATTTACTATTCCTACGTTAACAATGAGCCAGTTCCTACTGGTCAACCGCTGGAAGGACACGCGCGCGTCGCTGTCGGTACTCTCAATAAATCGACCAACACGATCACCTGGACGAGTAACTTCGATATCGGAGCTTCTCATGGCATCAAGAACGCGGCTGAGATCGAGGCCGTGGGCGGTAGCATCGGCCGGGCGGCGGTAGGTTTCCTCGGCACCGACATTGCTGGTGACTACCAGGCGATCAGCTTCCCCGGCGATTGGTACGCATTCATCGCCACGACGTATGATAACGGTCAACACTGGGTCACGGTGAACGCTACGCCGAACGATCCGGTGCAGCATGCCAGCGGTATCTGGCAGCAAGGCGGTAGCCATCAGGATCGCAACCTTCTCGACTTCAACGAAATCACGGTCGACAAGAATGGCCGCGTTCTTTACGGCTACAGCGATGGTTGCGTAAGTGACGGCTGCATCGCGGGCACTGCGCCGAACGATTTCACCGCCTTCATGCGCGTCGCCCGCCAATCCGGAGGCAAGAGCTTGTTCGCCAGCTACGACGCGAACACCGACACAACGACAGCGTTGCTGCCCAAGCCGCCGTGCTTGTCGGGAGCACGCGATTCTACGGAGTCCTTCTTAAACTGGAAAGCGCCGGATAACGGCGGCACCGCTATCACCGGTTACCAAATCCTCCGCGGCACCCGCTCAGGTGGTGAAACAATGCTTGTCGCCAATACCGGTAGCGATAAGACGACATACATCGACACTACGGTGGATCCAACGGTAGCTGACTACTTCTACAAGGTTAAAGCGATCAACAGCGTAGGGATTGGCAACGCCAGTAACGAGATCGACCTGAAGGTTGGTCCATCTTTGCAACCCCCGCTCCCGTACTCGTGCAGCGGGGACGACGTAGTAACCGACCCCGCAGGAGATGCGCACAACCCATCCGGACTCGGTGGGACCACGAGCCAGGCCGACATTACCGCGATCTCGTTCTCCGCTAACACTCCGGCCACGACCATCACCACGACGATGAACCTGGCCAATCTCTCCGACGTCCCATCGGCCGGCACAACGTTCACCTACTACTACGTCATATGGACGGCAAATAATGGGAACCAATATGCTACGCGAGCAACAGTCAGCCCCGGCGTGGAAAGCTACGCGTGGGGACCGTGGGACGCAGGAAATGAAAGACTTGCAAGCTCCACTTCGACCACAGGTACGTTTACGCCCGGTGTCAATGGCACGATCACCGTAAACGTGCCAAAAACTGGCGTCGGCAATCCGACGATACCCATCACAAACGTGAATGGGACGCCAGCTGCGACTAACCCGTACGGACTCACGATCGCCGGCGAAGGCGTGCTGGGCAGCGGACTGTACTTCATCAGTCCAATGGATCGCGCGCCGAATACTGGTTTTGGCCAGAAGTGGGCGATCTGCCCGCCGCCAAACAATCCGCCGACGGCGGTGTTAACCGCAAACCCAACATCTGGTCCGCCGCCGTTGACGGTTAACTTCAGCGGCTCCGGCTCGTATGACCCCGATTCTGGAGACCACATCGCTTCCTACACCTTCAACTTCGGTGACGGAACATCGGTCACGCAAACCACTGCAACCGTTTCCCACACCTACAACAAGGCGGGAACATATGGAGCGACGCTGACTGTGACCGATACGCATGGTGCAAAAAGCCAGAACGCGGCCGAGGTCACGATCACTGTTACCGCACCCGACCTGATTGTTTCTACCCTCAAGGCTGCTAACAATCAGGCGCCACAAGGTGCAAAGATTCCAATAACCGCGACGATCAGTAACATCGGCCAGGCAGACGCTGGCACGTCTCATACCAAATTCGTGCTCGACGGTAGCACCGTGCTTGGTGACATAGCCACGCCTGCCATACCGGCTCAATCGTACACGTCGGTAACAGTCACTTGGAACACAGCCGGTGTGACGAAGGGTAACCACACAATCTCAGCGACGGCGGATAGTAGAAACGAAGTGGCTGAAAGCGACGAAACCAATAACACGAGCGCACCAGTCACGATCTACATCAAAGGCAACAAGACAAGGTAAAGAATAGCTTATTGGAATGCTCTTCGCGTGACGGGTCTCGGACAAAATTGAATTCGATTAGACCTTAAAGATGCCACGCGTCGTCTTTGCTCGTCGGCTAAAGCTGGCCCTTACTTTTGTTCCCTTGCTGGTGATGGTAGGCGGCGGGTGTAAGAAGTCTCAGCAGAGCATCAATGTGTTGCCAACGCCTAGTGAGCAGCATTTGCCCACGCAGAGTCACAACGCTGTCGAGCCACGAGTTTCGCCGTGCGTTTTGATCACGAACGACGAGGTCGGCGCGATCCAGCACGCAACCATCACTGACGCGAAGAGCAGTTCCGGCATCAGCGGTGCCATGCTGATGTCGCAATGCTATTACTCTGCGAAGGAGCCGAACATGTCGGTTAGCCTGGCAGTGATCGAACATAACCCCCAAGATGCGTCCGCACCTGATGCGAAAAGTTACTGGACCCAGAGCTTCCACCGGTTCACAGGGGACGAATCCGATGAGGAGAAACCGGGCGAGAAAAAAGAAAAGCTTGGCGGAGTAGAGCGAGAGGAAAAAGAAAAGGGAGTGCCGCCGAAGAGGCTCGATGGTATTGGCGAGGAAGCGTTTTGGTCCGGCAACCGTTTCGGTGGAGCGCTTTACGTGCTCAAAGGCGACGTTTTCATTCGGGTAAGTGTCGGCGGGCCGGACAATGAAGAAACCAAGATCGAGAAGTCGAAAACCTTAGCGCAAAAAGCGCTGAGCCGGCTGCCGTAATTTAGACAGCTTCCCCGCTGCTGTCGTGGCAGCCGTGTCGGCTGCAATTCGAATCATCGCAGGCGATACGCCCGCCTCTACAAATGTTGCAATGATCGAGAAGCTGTGGTTTTCCAAAAATTTGCAAGTTCCGACGCGACCAAATTACCGCCGACTTCCGATCTAAACTCAATGAGCCGGAGTAGTTTACATTACAAAACCGTAATCTTGTCTCTCTGGCCTTTATCGTTCACAAAATTGTCATCGCTTCCTACGGGAAAAGGCAGCGCCTCATCTCTCCTTAAAACCCATGAAAACTAATTCGTCACATTCAATCTCTGCTCGAACTACCCTTGCCATCCTTTTGTCTTTAGCTGGCTTCGGCTTTCTCTGCGCGATTCCGTTCATTGGCACGCGCGCGCAATTGCCCTCTAACGTGATGACGTTCAGCGGCGCGTTCGATACTACCAGTCCGTATCCATGCGCAACCTTCTCGGGCCCGTTTGTGGTACCGCCCGGCCAGGCGCGGATTATTGTCAACGTCAATGCGAGTGTTCCAACAAATGACCTGGCCGTTACACTAGTTGGCCCGGATGGAACTCCGATCCACACGGAAGATAACGGCGTCGGCAACGAGGCCTTTGACTATGAAGCTTCACCCGTCCCGACTGGTAATTATACCGTTTACGTCTGTGCGTCTTCCAACCCTCTCGCGCCCTTTATCCAACCTTATACTTACACCGGCACGTTTACCTACAACGACGTGGCCGCATCTTCTAACTGCCCGGCGAACTTTACTCCAACCTTGCCTGCTGCGCCTGCCGATGCTGGTCCAAAGATCGGATATGAGAACTTCGAAGCACCGGGGGTTCTGACGCCAATTACGCAGACAAGCTCGGGCGCGTTCACGGTTGAGTACCTCGGACGCAGTGCCTTTGAGCCATCGATCGGCGTGCACTGGACGACAAACGTCACCGCGTACCAATCCGATCTCGAGAGCCTTTTTGTAACATTCGGATCAAATGGGCTTGCGACCTGGGTGAACCGCCGTGCGCCGACATCTCAGTTCATCGATTCCGATCCTATTTTGTTTACCGATCGGCAGACTGGACGGACGTTCGCGAGCGAGCTGACCCTGTTGTCGCCTGACACGGTTAAAATCTCTTACACGGATGATGACGGCCAGACGTGGATCCCTGACCAGACGGGAGGCATTGCATCGGCGGTCGATCATGAAACGCTCGGTGGCGGCGTGTATCGGCAAGATCTTGCAGCTGTTCCGCCAATCGTGGCGCCACCTCATTCCCCAACATATCCCAACGCAGTCTACTACTGCTCGCAGGACCTAGAAACCGCGCTGTGTTCGCGGAGCGATGATGGCGGTCTTACCTATGGCCCGTCTATCCCAATGTACGTGGGGACTCAATGCGGCGGCTTGCACGGGCATGTAAAGGTTGCGCCGGACGGAACGGTTTACGTTCCGAACCGCGACTGCAGCGGCACGCAATCGGCTGTCGTATCGGAGGACAACGGAGTTACATGGGCAATCCGACCAGTTAATACCTGCACTTACGCTGCCAAACCCTCCCTTGTGGGAACTGGCGATGATCCAGCCATCGCCATTGATGATAGCGGGCGCGTCTATTTCGCCTTTTCAAATTTTGGGACCAGCGCCGGTGTCGCGGTTTCTAGTGACAAGGGCAAGACCTGGACGAACATGTATGACGTAGGTGCTGCGTACGGTGTGAAGAACGTCGCCTTTCCGGCGGCGGTTGGCGGGAGCAACGGCCGAGCAGCCGTGACTTTCTATGGATCGACTACGCCGAACGGAAGTGCGACCGGCGATTCCAATGAGGGCAGCTTCACCGGCGTCTGGCATCTTTATGTCGCCCACACGTTTAATGGCGGATCGACTTGGACGACTACGGACGTGACACCAACACTGCCGATGCAGCGGAGCGGACTGCTGCGTGGAGGCGGAGCCGATATCGTGCGCAATTTGGCTGACTTCTTCGATGTCACGATCGACAATCGGGGCCGTGTCGAAGTCGGCTACGCGAATGGCTGTGCCGGTGGTCCTTGTTCACAGGCCGCGGCCACCGCGCATGGGAACGCCTACTCTGTCACTGCTACCATCGCGCGGCAATCCAGCGGACGTCGGCTGCTCGCCAGTTTTGATCCAGCTACCCCGACCTCCAAACCGGGTGCACCGTTCGTAACAGCATATCGCGTTGGCAGCGTTGTCCATCTCGCGTGGAATGAAGCCGACACGGGCAACGCTTCGATCACAAACTACAAGATCCTCAGAGGTACATCGAGCGGCAAGGAAACCAATCTAGCGACTATTAAGGGAACGCAGATGAAATACGATGACACAAAGGCAACTGATCCGACAAAGACGTACTACTACAGGGTAGTTGCGATCAACAAGGTTGGCCAAGGATCCTCCGCTGAAGTAGCCGCCCCATACATGGGCGATGCATGTAATGGGATGGTCATCCACCGCAATGATCCCAGCCATCCGGAATCATACGGCGGTGCGATATTGACGACCGCTCCGATCGGCCCAGGCGCAACTCCAGTGCCAACACCAACCCCGCCGGTGCTTGCAAGTGCAATCCCGCAACTCCTTATCGACTACGTCTCGGTGGCTGAGCCCGCATCCGCTCCCGGCTACTTTGTCTTTAAGATGAAGGTCAACACACTTTCTTCTATTCCTGCGAATAGCCGCTGGCGCATTGCCTGGGACTGGTGGACGCCAACGACCCAGATGTATTACGTCGGGATGAAGAGCAACCAGGCTGGCGCGGTTAGCTTCGAGTACGGCACACTTGCGGATGCTGGAGTTCCAGCAGTCCTCGTGTTGGGTGAGACGAAGATAGCCGATCTCCCACAGAGTCCGACGGGAACCCATTATGATCCCGATGGGACAATTACCATGTATGTGCCGAAGAGCGGTGTTGGTAATCCGCAACGCGGCGATCTACTCGGCGCAATTGGGGGCAAGACGATCACGGGAGATGTGCCGGGCGTTACCGATACGTTGGAACGTTCGACGACTTTCATAGACCACACCTTTGTGAAAGGTAACTCGGATAACAGCTACCCTGCTGCAACTTACAGGGTAACTGGAAACAGTACCTGCGGCCAACCTTAGTTCCTTAATAGCAACCAGGATTAGGAGCGAAGCCGTTCCCCCCTCACGTAGCGGCTCCGAGCGCGGGCATGAGAATGAAATCCCTGCCGCCCGCTGCTCGCTTTGATCGCCGCCAAGCTAGCCGGGCGGGTGTCCGCTGCGGGGCACACCTGATTCTAACGCAGTGAACAAAGATTTTGGGCCATCGCAAACCACCCGATCCCGCTCGCGGGCGAAGCATCTTTTGCCATTCCAAGTCTCTCGTCAAAAACGCTTTAAAGTGGTTTCGCTAATCGCGCATTAACCCGGTGCGCGATCGAGGATTTTTCTTGCTCGATAAGTCTTCTTTGTTAGCCTGAAATACTCAGAAACAAACCACTCATCCCCATGTCTCGTCGCCTTTGTTTCTTTGTCACTCTCTTCTTGAGCGTCGCAAATTTCGCCAGTGCCCAGGTAACAGTTACCACCAATCCCGTCGGCTTCACCACCACCACACTTTTGGGAAGTTCCGATACTTTCGTTTCAGTTCCCTTTATTCGCCCGCCGGAATTCATCGGAGGTATTGCTTCTGCCAGTGGAAGCACCATCACATTAGTGGGCAATCCCTTGAGCCAGAGTCAATTTTTGTACGGGGGTGCTCAGCATAATCACTATTACGCGCTGATCGGCCCGATTAGCGGAACGGGAACAAAGGAAGGCCACACGTACTTAATCATAGGAAACGGAACCGGGACACTAACAGTTGATGCGAGTAATGACGATTCAACTAACTTAAGTACAATACCGGCTAACACTCAGGTCCAGGTGATTCCGTACTGGACACCTGCGACTATCTTTCCAGCGAGCGATGCGAACGTTTCTTTCACTCCGACAACGTCCCCTCCGACTTACAAAACCTTGCTTCAGGTGCCGGACTACTCGGCTCCCACCTACAATTCCCCCTACGCAACACAGTATTACTTTGATGGTAGCTCCAGTTCCTGGCACCGTATTAACAGTCGTGGCGGCGACGGCGGTGTGGGCGATGACGACCCGCTGCTTCCCGATGGCTATTTTGTAGTTCACAATGGTAACAAAGCGCCCACTCGTCTACTGACAAATCTCGGCGCTGTGTTGCTAAGAAAGATGTCAACGCCCTTGGCAACTGCGACAAATCGGACTCAGGATAATCCGATCGGCATGGTGCGCCCGGTTGACGTAGCTCTCAACGCCACCGGGCTAGGGCCAGCCAATGGCTCCTTTGTCGCGGGCGATCAGTTGCTAGTCTTCAACAATGCCCAAGCAGCCTTCAAAAAGTCGCCGGCCGCATATTTTTATGACGCTTCGGTTGATAACAGTGGAGGCTGGCGGCTGCTGGGAGATACAACGGCGACGACAGACCGCGGGGCCGATATCATCCCCAAGGGAGCCGGAGCCGTGGTACGAAAAGCGCAGACATCCGACGGGCATTCCGCATTTTGGACCAATGCCTTTCCGGTACAAGCGATCGACGCCGCTTCAATAAAAATCCATGGAACTGGAACGGGGGCCCAGACATTGGGTGTTACTCTTCCACTAAATACCCAGTTCAATACTATCCCCGGTATCGAATGCCGCGTTCCCGGTCTAACCCTTGCTGGGGCAGGAATCGACGACCAAATCGTAATTACATTCCCGACGCCCGTCACATTTAGCAACGTCATTTCGACGTCAGGTGGCGCGTCCGTTGACAGCTTCAGCGGCAACGGGTCATCGATCGTCACAATAAATCTCAAGAACGTCGTCAATACGCGAAAAACCACGGTTACCTTGCTCGGTGTAAACGACGGCCAGAACACAAACGACGTCGCCGTTCAAATGGGTGTGCTGCTGGGGGATGTCAACGCGACCGGCGGTGTCGATAAAAATGATGTCTCTGCGGTGCAGAAACACTCGGGTCAGAAGGTGAACCAAGGCAATTTCCGGTTCGACGTCAACGCCACGGGGGGCATAGACGGCGCCGATGTGTCAGTAACGCAGGGACAAACCCGGACCTCCCTGCGATAGCCAATAAGTTAAACAGGGCGGTTATCGTTCAATAATCAGTCCTAAGCGCCATCTCGCTCTCAGTGTTGGTGGCAGGCCGCCGGCCGGCTTGCAGAATATGGGCGAACGCGTTAAACAAATCGCGAGTTGACCGCGCCAACTGAATTACGCTTGAACTCTGTGGGGGCTCGTTAAACTACTCAACCTTCACTGCAAAAGAGGCAACTTGAGACGCTTTCTTCCATTCGTCATCGTAGCCGTGGTCGGATTCGTCACGCTCGGAGCGGCTATTATGCTTTATCGGTCAAAGCTCCTTCAAGCGACGGCCATTCCCAAAGCAATGGCCGCTGCCAAAGAGCGGACTGAGGAAGTACACGTGCGCGGACCGGCTAATGCCGCGGTTACTCTTGAAGAATTTGGCGATTTCCAATGCCCTCCTTGCGGTGCTATGGAGGGGCCTCTCCAGCAAATTGAGCGCGATTACGCCTCCAGCTTACGTGTCATCTTCCGCAACTTTCCTTTTACCATTCATGAGCATGCCCACGAGGCTGCCTATGCTGCCGAAGCGGCAGGTCTCCAGGGACGCTTCTGGGAAATGCATGACTTGCTATATCGGGAACAATCAGTGTGGGCCAAGAGCAGCGATGTTCAGTCCTTATTTGACGCCTACGCTGGAATGATCGGCTTGAACCTCGAACGCTTTAAGAAAGACGTTAGCGGCGAACAGGTAAAAGCTAAGGTAGAGGAGGATCGAAAACGAGGCGAGGTCCTCGGAGTTCGGAATACTCCGACCATCTTCATTAACGATGAGTCGGTTCCTCCCACCTCGCTGAACCCAACCGCCTTGCGCGCCGCGGTCGATGCCGCGGTGAAGCAGAAAACCAGGTCTTGAAATGAAAAACAATCGCGCGACTTCAAAGCCGGGAGGCAACGCCATCGCTATATCGCGTTCTCAAATCGTAATTTACGCCATAGTTGCATTAATCTCGTTAGCCGGCCTCGCCGATGCAACCTATCTTGCGGTCCAGGCCTTGACCGGCGAGACCATGGTCTGCGGCGGGTCTCCCGACTGTTTTAAAGTGCTGGGTAGCCCGTACGCGCGCATTGGGGGAGTTCCGCTGGCTTTCATCGGCGCGGTCGCTTATTTTTGTGTTTTCAGTTTCGCGATTCTCGCCGCCTTCGGTTACGCCCGGGTTCGCCGTTTCCTGCTTTTCACGGTGTGGTCGATGTTCGCAGTCACTCTTTGGCTGCTCTACACCCAGGCATTCATTCTTCACGCCTTCTGCCGCTACTGTTTGTTTTCGGCGGCAATGGTCTTTCTTCTCGCCGGGTTAATTGTCGCCAGCCGTTCGCCCTAAACTTAAGGGGCTGCGCGGAGGGTCGATTCCAGATTATAAACCTCCAGGAGCACGATACCGCTGCCGCCGTTAGCGCCGCGGACGATAGCGGTGAACGCGCCCGAGGGCAGTATAGTAGAAATGGCGGCCTCGGCGTCATGGGGGGGTTGGAGGCCAGTCGCCTGAATGGCGGTTTGCTGGATTTGCTTCCAGTTATCGTTAGCTGCGACAAGCACACCATTGGCATCGCGAAGCTCTATCGTGGGTCCGTTAATACGTCAACGATGCCGAATGGAGCTAGCGACGGTCCCAATGCCCGCACCAGTACTGGGTAGGCTCCGCCTCGCACGATGTGCCCACCTATCATGACGTCGTTACCGGTCCCCACGAAACCGCGAGTCGAAATATTTGCCAGCTGCGATGAGGCGACAGAATCCACGTCGTATACTTCCAGCAGACCTGTTCCCGTTGCGCCGCTTTTGCCGCTTTCAATCGCTGTATATGAACCTGGCGCAAGAGTTGTCCAAATGGCCGACTCGCGCGGGTCAGCGGGCCTCAGGTTGGCAGGTATTTGGGCTGCGTTCGCTGCTAGAGCCCAATTATCGTTAACTGTAATATTGGTCCCAGTCTCAGTGCGCAAATCAAGAACAGGATCCTGTAACGTCCCAGTTAGTCCAAAAGCGGCCAGGGAAGGCCCCAGCCCGCGAATGAGAATTTGTTTGGA
>Ga0209808_1000271_pt1 | contig 26469 bp, 26 predicted proteins | sample GraSoiAngelo_157_FD_186171 | JGI IMG/M metagenome (GOLD analysis project Ga0209808, IMG submission 186171) | Grasslands soil microbial communities from the Angelo Coastal Reserve, California, USA - 14_1009_16_20cm (SPAdes) (version 2) | ecosystem: Environmental > Terrestrial > Soil > Grasslands ... | reverse complement strand
GGTCGCATCCCCGGTGACCGTTTCGACCCGGCCCTTCACCTCGCGCGCGAGCGCGGCGAGCGCGCCCGGGTCGCGCGCCACGGCGACGACGCGCATGCCGGCCCCGGCGAGCGCCTCGACGATGCCGCGCCCGAAGCCGCGGCTGCCCCCGGTCACGACGGCCGTCTGGTCGCGAAGGTCGTCCACGGCGGTCCTACACCCCCGTGTCGCTGCAGTCGACGAAGAAGCCGCAGCGCGGGCAGCGCGCCTTGCAGTGCCGGCGCTCGAGCTGGCGGCCGCAGTTGGGGCACGCCCACAGGTACGCCTCGGGGTCGGGCTGCTCTGGGATCTTCTTCTCCACCGCGCGCGCCGCCTTCCTACGGCGCGCGGGCGGCGAGATCAAGCTGGGAGCGCGTTCGCCTGCGCGATGGCCCCGAGCCAGCGGGCGCTCGGCTTGGGGCTCCGCGCCTGCGTCGTGCGGTCGACGGCCACCAGGCCGAAGGTGGGGCGGTAGCCGAGGACCCACTCGAAGTTGTCGAGCAGGCTCCAGTAGACGTAGCCGCGCACGGCGATCCCGTCGGCGAGGCAGGCGAGCACGCCCCCGAGCGCGCGCCCGATGAACTCGATGCGCTCGGCATCGTCCTCGGTCCCGATGCCGTTCTCGGTGACCAGGATCGGCACGCCGGGCGTCATCTCTCGGGCGCGGCGGATGGTCGCCTCCAGCGCCTCGGGCCAGAACTCGTAGCCCATCTGCGTCAAGCGCACGCCTTCCTCGGGCCCGAGCATGCCCGCGGGGCCGAAGCGCGTGCGCGAGTAGCACTGCACGCCGAAGAAGTCGTCCCCGTGCGTGGCCTCGAGAAAAACGTCCTCCATGTCGCGCCGGTAGCGGTCGCGCTCGGCCTCGCCCCCGGCCACCGCCTGGCAGTCGGACATGGCGAGCACGATGCCGACGGGCGCCCCTCCAGGACCGGAGCGGATCGCCTCGACGGCCTTGCGGTGCGCGTCGATGAGGACGTCGTTCACGCGCCGCCGCAGGTCGGGGTCGCGTTTGCCGGGGGGGAAGAGGCCGTGGAGGTAGCCGAAGGTGGCCACGATGTTGGGCTCGTTCAGCGTGCAGGCGCGGCCCATCACGTCGCCCAGGTGGGCCGCGGCGCGCGCCGTGAAGCGGGCGAAGCGGTCGGCGGTCTCCGGGTTGGCCCAGCCGCCGCGGGCGGCGAGCCAGCGGGGCGTCGTGAAGTGGTGGAAGGTGACGATCGGCTCGAGGCCGTGCTCGCGGCAGGCCGCGCACACGCGCCGGTAGTGGTCGAGCGCCGCGCGGGAGAACTCCCCGTCCTCGGGCTCGATGCGGCTCCACTCGAGCGAGAAGCGGTAGGCGTTGAAACCCAGCCGGGCGAGGAGCCGGACGTCCTCGGGCCAGCGGTGCCAGTGGTCGCAGGCGTCGCCGCTCGGCTCCTGGCAGGGCGAGGCCGGGTCGTGCTCCCACATCCACCAGTCGTTGTTCCAGTTGCCGCCCTCGACCTGATGGGCGGAGGTGGCGGTGCCCCACACGAAGCCCTCGGGAAAGCGGCGGGCGGCCATGCGCGCGAAGCTAGCGGCGGGCGCGCGGGGGGGCAAGCCGCCCGTCAATTCCGGTGATGTTCGGCAGTAGCCGATTTCAGGCCGTGCCTGGCTACCCGGATTTTTGCCAACCTGCTAGACGGGGGCCGCTGCCGGGACCACCGGGCCGATGCCGCAGATCTTCTACCCGAGCACGAACACCATCTCGCGGGTGTCGATCGCCGCCGCCGTGCTCGCTCTCACCGCCTTCGCGCTGGTCGGTGGCGCGCTCCAGCGCTCGCCGTACCTGACCGAGGTGGGCGTGCCGCGCGAGCAGCCGATCCCCTTCAGCCACAAGCACCACGTGGCGGGGCTCGGCATCGACTGCCGCTACTGCCACACCTCGGTGGAGGAGTCCTCGTTCGCGGGCATCCCGCCCACCGAGACGTGCATGAACTGCCACCGCGAGATCTGGAAGGACAGCCCGATGCTCGAGGCGGTGCGCGAGAGCTACCGCAGCGGCCGGCCGCTCGAGTGGATCCGCGTCCACGACCTCCCCGACTTCGTCTACTTCGATCACAGCATCCACGTCGCCAAGGGCGTGGGGTGCGCCAGCTGTCACGGGCGCATCGACGACATGCCGCTCACCTGGCGCGTGGCGACGCTGCACATGGACTGGTGCCTCGACTGCCACCGCCATCCCGAGCGCTGGGTGCGCCCGCGCGAGCGCGTCTTCGACATCGCCTGGCAGCCGCCGGCGGATCAGGAGGACAAGGGCCGCGAGCTGGTCAAGGAGTACGAGATCATGGACCCGACGCACCTGACGAGCTGCGACACGTGTCACCGATGAGCGACGGCCGCGTGTGGTGGCGGAGCCTCGAGGAGCTCGCCGACCCGGCGGCGCTCGAGGCCCTCCTTGCGCGCCAGTATCCCTCGCAGGCCGGGGCCTGGATGGACCCGCTCCGTCGCCGCGAGTTCCTCCGGCTGATGGCGGCCTCGCTCGCGCTGGGCGGGCTCACGGCGTGCACCAGCCAGCCGCCCGAGAAGATCGTCCCCTACGTGAAGGCGCCCGAGGACATCGTGCCGGGGAAGCCGCTCTTCTTCGCCACCGCCGTCGCTCAGGGCGGGTTCGGCACCGGCGTGCTGGTCGAGAGCCACATGGGGCGGCCGACCAAAGTCGAGGGCAACCCCGAGCACCCGGCCAGCCTGGGCGCGACCGACGCCGCCGCACAGGCCTCGGTGCTGACGCTCTACGACCCCGACCGCTCGCAGACCCTCACCTACCTGGGCGACATCCGCCCGTGGGGCGGCTTCCTGGCGACGCTCCGCTCGGCCCTCGGCGCGCAGCGTGCGCGGCGGGGTGCCGGGCTCCGCATCCTGACCGAGACCGTCACCTCGCCCACCCTCGCGAGCCAGCTCGCCGCGATCCTGCGCGATCTCCCCGAGACGCGCTGGCACCAGTGGGAGCCGGTGAACCGCGACATGGCGCGCGCCGGGGCGCGGCTCGCCTTCGGCGACTACGTCGACACCCGATACCACCTCGCGGAAACCGACGTGATCCTGGCCCTCGACGCCGACTTCCTGGGGTGCGGCCCGGCTCACCTGCGCCACGTGCGCGAGTTCGCCGCCCGCCGCCGGCCCGGCGAGCGCGGGATGAACCGGCTCTACGTGCTCGAGAGCACGCTCACCACCACGGGCGCGAAGGCCGACCATCGCGTGGCGCTCGCTGCGCGCGACGTGGAGGGCGCTGCGCGCGCCGTCGCCGCTCGCCTCGGGATCGCCGTGGCCAGGCGCGAGGGGTCGTCCCTGTCCCTCACCGACGCCGTGGCGAAGGACCTCGCGCGGCACCGCGGCCGGAGCGCGGTCATCCCGGGCGACCACCAGCCGCCCGCCGTGCACGTGCTCGCGCACGTCATGAACCAGACGCTCGGCAACGTGGGGAAGACGGTCGTCCACACCGCGCCGGTGGAGGCGCGCCCGGAGGACCAGCTCGCCTCGCTGCGCGCGCTCGTGCAGGACATGGAGGCCGGCCGGGTCGAGCTGCTCGTCGTCCTGGGCGGCAACCCCGTCTTCACCGCGCCCGCCGACGTGCCCTTCGCGGCCGCCCTCGCCAAGGTGCCGCTCCGCATGCACCTGGGCCTCTACCCCGACGAGACCGCCGCGCTCTGCCACTGGCACGTTCCCGAGGCGCACCCGCTCGAGGCGTGGAGCGACGTGCGCGCCTTCGACGGTACGGTGACCATCGTGCAGCCGCTCATCGCCCCGCTCTACGGGGGCAAGTCGGCGCACGAGCTGCTGGCGGCCTTCGGCGAGCCGCCCGACCGCTCGGGCTACGACCTCGTGCGCCAGCACTGGCAGGCGGGGCACCCCGGAGGCGACTTCGAGCAGGCGTGGCGGCGCTGGCTGCACGACGGCGTCGTGCCCCGCACGGCGCTCGCGCCGGAGGCCGTCGTGCCGGCGAAGATCATCCCGCCGCCCCCGGCGCCGGGCGGGGGCCTCGAGCTCGTCTTCCGCCCCGACCCGACGATCCACGACGGCCGGCACGCGAACAACGCCTGGCTCCAGGAGCTGCCGAAGCCGATCACGCACCTCACCTGGGACAACGTCGCGCTCGTGAGCCCGGCCACCGCCGAGCGCCTTGCTCTGAGGAGCGAGGACGTCGTCGAGCTCACCTATCGCACGCGCACGGTGCGCGCCCCGGTGTGGGTCATGCCCGGCCACCCCGACGAGTCGGTGACGGTGCACCTGGGCGGCGGCCGCACGCGGGCGGGCCGGGTGGGCACGGGAACGGGCTTCGACGCCTACGCGCTCCGCTTCGCCGACGGGCTCGGGTTCACCGCCGGGCTCGAGGTCCACCCGACCGGCGAGCGCCATCCGCTCGCCGCCACGCAGCATCACCACCGCATGGAGGGGCGCGACATCGTGCGCGCGACCACGCTCGAGCGCTACCTCCACGAGAAGCCCGAGCGCCCGGAGCTGGAAGCGACGCTCTATCCGCTCGTCCCCTACCCCGGCCACCGCTGGGGCATGGCGATCGACCTCTCCGCCTGCGTCGGCTGCAACGCCTGCGTCGTCGCCTGCCAGGCGGAGAACAACGTGCCCGTGGTCGGGAGGGACCAGGTGCTGCGCGGCCGTGAGATGCACTGGCTGCGCATCGACAGCTACCACACCGGCGCGGCGGCGGACCCCGAGACCTACTTCATGCCGGTCCCCTGCATGCAGTGCGAGAACGCGCCCTGCGAGCTCGTGTGCCCGGTCGAGGCGACCGTGCACGGGGCCGAGGGCTTGAACGACATGGTCTACAACCGCTGCGTCGGCACGCGTTACTGCTCGAACAACTGCCCCTACAAGGTGCGCCGCTTCAACTTCTTCCAGTACGCCGACTGGGAGACGGAGAGTCTCAAGGCGCAGCGCAACCCGGACGTCACGGTGCGGAGCCGGGGCGTCATGGAGAAGTGCACGTACTGCGTGCAGCGCATCAACCAGCACCGCATCGCGGCCGAGAAGGAGGGGCGCCCGATCCGCGACGGCGAGGTGGTGCCGGCGTGCGCGCAGGCCTGCCCCGCCGACGCGATCGTGTTCGGCGACCTGAACGACCTCGCGAGCCGCGTCGGGAAGCTGAAGGCCGAGGCGCGGAACTACCCGCTCCTGGCCGAGCTCAACACGCGCCCGCGCACGACCTACCTCGCGGCGCTCAAGAACCCCAACCCGGAGATCGCCTGACCGTGGAGCCCGCGCCCGCCCCGCTCGCCACGCCGCCGGTCATCGGTCCCGGCCACACCTTCGCCTCGATCACCGACAAGATCAGCGCGATCGTGCTCCGCCGCCGCACCTCGCGCGGCTGGCTCGTCGGCTTCGGCATCTCGTTCTTCTTCCTCCTCGTGCTGATGAACGCGGTCGGCTACCTGCTCCTCGCCGGCATCGGCATCTGGGGCGTGAACGTCCCGGTCGCGTGGGGCTTCGCGATCGTCAACTTCGTGTGGTGGATCGGCATCGGGCACGCGGGGACGCTGATCTCGGCCATCCTCCTCCTGCTCCGCCAGCAGTGGCGGCAGTCGATCAACCGCTTCGCGGAGGCGATGACCATCTTCGCGGTCGCGTGCGCCGGCCTCTTCCCGCTCCTCCACCTCGGCCGCCCCTGGTACTTCTACTGGCTGCTGCCGTACCCGGACACGATGTCCCTGTGGCCACAGTTCCGGAGCCCGCTCGTGTGGGACGTGTTCGCGGTCCTCACCTACTTCACGATCTCGCTGCTCTTCTGGTTCGTCGGGCTGATCCCCGACTTCGCCACGCTGCGCGACCGCTCGCCGAGCCGCCCGGGGCGCTTCATCTACGGCATGCTGGCCATGGGCTGGCGCGGCTCGGCCCGCCACTGGCACCGCTACGAGACCGCCTACCTGCTGCTCGCCGGGCTCGCCACGCCGCTCGTGGTCTCGGTGCACACGGTGGTGAGCTTCGACTTCGCCGTGGCGCAGCTCCCGGGCTGGCACACGACCATCTTCCCGCCCTACTTCGTCGCCGGCGCGATCTACTCGGGCTTCGCCATGGTGCTGACGCTCGCCATCCCGCTGCGCGCCGTCTACCAGCTCGAGGACTTCATCACCACGCGCCACCTCCAGAACATGGCGAAGATCCTCCTCGCCACCGGGCTGATCGTCGCCTACGGCTACATGATCGAGGCGTTCATGGCCTGGTACGGCGGCAACCCGTACGAGCAGTACATGATCTGGAACCGCCTGACCGGACCCTACGCGCCCTTCTACTGGGCGCTCCTCTTCTGCAACATCGCCGTGCCGCAGGTGCTCTGGCTCCAGCGCGTGCGCACGAGCGCGTCCGCCCTCTTCGTCATCTCGCTCATCGTGAACACCGGCATGTGGCTCGAGCGCTTCATCATCGTCGTCACCTCGCTGCACCGCGACTTCCTGCCCTCGTCGTGGGGCATGTACTACCCGACGGTCTGGGACGTGGCGACCTTCGTCGGCACGCTCGGTCTGTTCGCCACGCTCTTCTTCCTCTTCATCCGCTTCATGCCGATGATCTCGATCTTCGAGATGCGCACCATCCTGCCCGAGGCGGAGGTGAAGGAGAGCACATGACGCGCCCGCCGATCTGGGGCCTGCTCGCCGAGTTCGACGGCCCGAGCGCGCTGGTCGCGGCGGCCGCGCGGGTGCGCGACGCCGGCTACAAGCGCATCGACGCGCACACGCCCTTCCCGCTGGAGGAGCTGCCCGAGGCGCTCGGCGTCAAGCGGACGGTCCTGCCGCTGCTGGTGCTGCTGGGCGGGCTCCTCGGCTGCGTGGGCGGCTACTTCATGCAGTACTACGCGAGCAACGTCGACTATCCGCTCAACGTGGGCGGCCGCCCGATGCACAGCTGGCCGATGTTCGTCCCGATAACGTTCGAGCTCACCGTGCTTCTCGGCGGACTGACCGCCGTGATCGGCATGCTCGCGCTGAACGGCCTGCCCATGCCCTACCACCCGCTCTTCAACGTGCCGCGTTTCGCGCTCGCGACCCGCGACCGCTTCTTCCTGTCGATCGAGGCCCGCGACCGGCTCTTCGACCGTCAGGAGACGGCCCGCTTCCTGCGCGAGGTCGGCGCCCGGGAGGTATCGGAAGTTGCGCACTAGAACGGCGAGCCATGCGCCGCGCGCGCGGGTCCGGGGGGCGCCCGCGCGCGAAGTCGGGCGGGTCCCACCGGCGCGGTTCCGAAGCCGAGCCGCGCTCAACCGGACCGCAGGGGCTCCCGACTCGCGCGCGGGTGCCCCCCGGACCCGCCACGCCGCGTGGCTCGTCCTCGCCCTCCTCGCCGCCGCGTGCCGGCAGCAGATGGACGATCAGCCCCGCTACGAGCCGCTCGAGGCGAGCCGCTTCTTTGCCGACGGGCAGTCATCGCGGCCGCGCGTCGAGGGCACGGTCGCGCGCGGCGAGCTTCACGCGGACGCGGCGCTCTACACGGGGAAGACGGGCGGCCGGCTGGTCGAGAAGCTGCCCGTCCCACTCACGGCCGACCTGCTCGCGCGCGGGCGCGAGCGCTACGACATCTACTGCTCGCCCTGCCACGACCGGGTGGGGACGGGGAAAGGCATGATCGTGCGGCGGGGCTACCGCGAGCCGCCGTCCCTGCACATCGAGCGGCTCCGGCAGGCGCCGGCCGGGCACTTCTTCGACGTGATGACCAGCGGCTTCGGGGCGATGCCGGCCTACGCGCACCAGGTGGCCGTGCGCGACCGCTGGGCGATCGTGGCCTACATCCGCGCGCTGCAGCGCAGCCAGCGCGCGACGCTCGCCGACGTGCCGGCGGCGGAGCGGCAGGCGCTCGAGACGGAGGGCCCGCGATGAGCGCGGCGGCCGAGACGCCCCTCGGGCTCGAGCGCCTCCAGCAGCGCGCGCTGGTCGTCGGCATGGTCGCGCTCGGCGCGTGCGCCGCGGGCGGGCTCGCGAACCCGGCCGACTTCTTCCGTGCCTACCTGATCGGCTACCTCTACTGCCTCGGCATCGCGCTCGGATCGCTCGTGATCCTCATGCTGCATTACCTCTCGGGCGGCGCGTGGGGCCTGGTCGTGCGGCGCATCCTCGAGGCGGCGACGCGCACGCTGCCGCTCCTGGCGCTCCTCTTCGTGCCGCTCGCCATCGGGGTGCGCGACATCTACGTCGTCTGGGCCGGGCCCGGCGCGCTCGACGATCCGCTGCTCCGCCACCAGAGCGCCTACCTGAACGTGCTCTTCTTCTACGCGCGCGCGCTCGTCTACTTCGGGGCCTGGCTCGGCTTCGCGTACGTCTTCAACAAGTGGTCGCTCGAGCGCGACGCCCGTCCCGATCCGAACCCACGGCGCTTCCGTCTGCTCGCCGGTCCGGGGCTCGCGCTCTACGGCCTGACCGTCACCTTCGCGGCCATCGACTGGGCCATGTCGCTCGAGCCGCACTGGTACTCGACCATCTATCCGGCCGGCTTCGGGGTGGGCCAGGTGCTCTCCGCGTTCGCCTTCGGCATCGCCGCCGCCGTCTGTCTCCGCCGGCGGGAGCCCTTCGCCCGGCTGGTCACCCCCGCCAACCTGAACGACCTCGGCAACCTGATGCTCGCCTTCGTGATGCTGTGGGCGTACATGGCGTTCTCGCAGTTCCTCTTGATCTGGTCGGCAAACATTCGGGAGGAGGTGCCGTGGTACCTGGCCCGCGAGCACGGCGCCTGGGCCGCGGTGGCGATCGGGCTCATCGCCCTGCACTTCGCCCTCCCCTTCGTGCTCCTCCTCTCGCGGCGCGTGAAGCGCGACCCGCGGCTCATCGGCGAGGTCGCGGCCGTGATCCTGGTCATGCGGCTGGTGGACCTCCTCTGGCTGCTCGTGCCCGGGTTCCACCGCCGGGGCTTCGCGCTCCGCTGGCTCGATCTGGTGGCCCCGATCGGCTTCGGCGGCATCTGGCTCTCGGCCTTCCTGGGCCAGCTCCGCGCCCGGCCGCTCGTGCCGCAGAACGATCCCGCGGTGGAGGAGGCGCTCGCGCATGCCCACTGAGTCGGACCGCCACGAGCGCACGGACGTCAGCGTGCGCGGCGTCCTCCTGGCCGCCGCGCTGCTCGCGGCGGCGGGGATCGTCGTCCAGCTGGTGGTGGGGGGGCAGTTCGCGGCGCTGCGCGGCGCGCGCGCGCGGGAGAGCCCGCCCCCACCCCCGCTCGCCGCCGCGCGGCCCGAGGGGCCGCCCGAGCCGCGGCTGCAGACCACGCCCGCCGAGGACCTGGCGCAGCTGCGCGCCCGGGAGGACACCATCCTCGACGGCTACGGCTGGGAGGACCGCGCCGCCGGGATGGTCCACATCCCGATCGCGCGGGCGATGGAGCTGGTCGCGAGGGAGGCGGCGAAGTGAGGGCCGTCGCGCTCGGCCTCCTGGTACTCGCGCTCGCCGCGCCGCTCGCGGCAGACGAGGCGCGGCCGCCCGCCCTGCGGGACGTGGGCGTCGACCAGCACCTGGGCGCGGCGCTCCCGCTCGACCTCGCCTTCCGCGACGAGAGCGGGGGGACCACCCTGCTCCGCGACTACTTCGACGGGAAGCCCGTGCTGCTCTCGCTCGTCTACTTCGGGTGCCCGATGCTGTGCGGGCAGAGCCTCAACGGGCTCGCCGCGAGCCTGAAGGCGGTCTCCTTCGCGCCCGGGAAGGAGTTCACCGTCCTGGTGGTGAGCTTCGACCCCCGGGACACGCCCGCGGTCGCCGGCGGCAGGAAGGCCGCGGTGCTGGCGCGCTACGGACGGCTCGACACCGCCGCGGGCTGGCACTTCTTGACCGGCGAGCAGGCGGCGATAGACCGCCTCACGCGCGCGGTCGGCTTCCGCTACACCGCCGACGCGGCCAGCGGGCAGTTCGCGCACGTCCCGGCCGCCATCGTGCTCACGCCCGCGGGCACCATCTCGCGCTACTTCTACGGCATCGAGCCGGCGCCCCGCGATCTCCGCCTGGGGCTGGTCGAGGCCTCGGCGGGCAAGATCGGCTCGGCGGTCGATCAGCTCCTCCTCTTCTGCTTCCACTACGACCCCGCCACCGGCAAGTACGGCGCGCTCGTCATGGGCGCGGTGCGGGCCGGCGGCGCGCTCACGCTCCTCGCGCTGGGCACGTTCCTAGCGCTCGCGTGGCGCCGGGAGGCACCCCGCTCGTGATCGAGGCGCGCTTCTCGCTGCCGCTCTTCCCCGAGCAGGCATCCACGCTCGCGCCGCGGGTCGATGCGCTCCTCTTCTTCCTCCTCGCCGTGAGCACGGTCTTCACGCTGCTCATCGCCGGCTGCATCGTGGTGTTCGCGATCCGCTACCGCCGCCGTCCCGGCAACGAGGTGGCCGAGCAGGTCCACGGCTCGGACCGGCTCGAGATCGCCTGGTCGGTCATCCCGCTCCTCCTCTGCCTGGTGATGTACGCGTGGGGGGCCCAACTCTACTTCGCGGCCGCCACGCCGCCCCCGGACGCCCTCGAGGTCTACAGCGTCGCCAAGCAGTGGATGTGGAAGTTCCAGCACCTCTCCGGCCCGCGCGAGATCAACGAGCTGCACGTGCCGGTAGGTCTGCCGGTGAAGGTGCTGATGACCTCGCAGGACGTCATCCACAGCCTCTTCGTGCCCGCCTTTCGCGTGAAGCAGGACGTGCTCCCGGGCCGCTACACGCAGCTCTGGTTCCAGGCGACCCGGCCCGGGACCTACCACCTCTTCTGCGCCGAGTACTGCGGCACGCTGCACTCGGGGATGATCGGCCAGGTGATCGCCATGGAGCCGGCCGACTTCCAGCGCTGGCTCGCGGGCGGGACCGCGGCCTCGCCGGCGGTGGCCGGCGAGAGGCTCTTCACGGAGCTCGGCTGCGTCACCTGCCACCGCCCTGATGCGCAGGCGCGCTGCCCCGATCTGGCCGGGCTCTTCGGGCGCACCGTGACCCTCACCACCGGCCAGACGCTCACCGCGGACGAGGGCTACATCCGCGAGTCGATCCTGACGCCGGGCGCCAAGATCGTCGCCGGCTACGAGAACATCATGCCGACCTACCAGGGTCTCGTGAGCGAGGAGGGCGTGCTCGAGCTGATCGCGTACGTGAAGTCCCTGCAGGCCACGGAGGCCAAGGCGCCATGACCACCGCAGCCGCCGTCGTCGCCGAGGAGCCCCGGCTCCACTACCTGAACGAGAGCTACGGCGTGCGCTCGTGGCTCCTCACCACCGACCACAAGCGGGTCGGGCTCCTCTACCTGATCTCGCTGACGGGCGCCTTCTTCGTGGGCGGCTTCTTCGCCGTCATGCTGCGCCTCGAGCTGCTCACGCCGGCGGGCGACCTCCTCCAGGCCGAGACCTACAACAAGTTCTTCACCATGCACGGCGTGATCATGGTGTTCTTCTTCCTGGTGCCATCGATCCCCGCGGTGCTCGGGAACTTCGTCCTGCCGCTCATGATCGGGGCGCGCGACGTCGCCTTCCCACGCCTCAACCTCCTGAGCTGGTACCTCTACGTGCTCGGCGCCTCCTTCACTACCTATGCAGTGGTCACCGGCGGCGTGGACACCGGATGGACCTTCTACACGCCCTACAGCACGATGTCGTCTACCACGCAGGTCATGCCGACGGCGATCGGTATCTTCATCGTCGGCTTCTCGTCCATCCTGACCGGTCTCAACTTCGTCGTCACGATCCACCGCATGCGCGCCCCCGGGCTCACCTGGTTCCGGCTGCCGCTCTTCGTGTGGTCGCTCTACGGGACCAGCCTGATCCAGATCCTCGCCACGCCGGTGCTCGCCATCACGGTCATGCTCCTCGGCCTCGAGCGCCTGCTCCACGTGGGCATCTTCGACCCCGCGCTCGGCGGCGACCCGGTGCTCTTCCAGCACCTCTTCTGGTTCTACTCGCACCCCGCGGTCTACATCATGATCCTGCCCGGCATGGGCGTGATCAGCGAGGTCGTCCCCTGCTTCGCCCGCAAGCGCATCTTCGGCTACCGCTACGTCGCCTTCTCGTCGATCGCGATCGCGGTCTTCGGCTTCCTCGTCTGGGGCCACCACCTCTTCGTCGCCGGCCAGTCGGTGTACGCCGCGATGGTGTTCTCGCTGCTCAGCTACCTGGTCGCGATCCCCTCCGCCGTGAAGGTGTTCAACTGGACGGCGACGCTGCACAAGGGGACGATCGAGTTCCGCACCCCGCTCCTCTACGCGCTCGGCTTCATCGGGCTGTTCACCATCGGCGGCCTGACCGGCCTCTTCCTCGCCTCGCTCGGCATGGACGTGCACGTGACCGACACCTACTTCGTGATCGCCCACTTCCACTACATCATGGTGGGCGGCATGGTCATGGCCTACATGGGCGGCGTCCACTACTGGTGGCCGAAGATCAGCGGGCGGATGTACCCCGAGGGCTGGGGGCGGCTCGCGGCGCTCATCATCTTCATCGGCTTCAACCTGACCTTCTTCCCGCAGTTCATCCTCGGCTACCTCGGCATGCCCCGGCGCTACCACGCCTATCCCGACGAGTTCCAGGTGCTGAACGTGATGTCGACGGCTGGGGCCTCCATCCTGGGTGTCGGCTACCTGCTGCCGATGATCTACCTGCTCTGGTCGCTCCGCTACGGCGAGCCCGCGGGCAACAACCCGTGGGACGCCACCGGCCTCGAGTGGCAGACGCCGTCCCCGCCGCCGCGCGACAACTTCGAGGTGACGCCCGTCGTCACCGGCGAGCCCTACGCCTACCCGGGTCGCGAGCCCGCCCATGGCTGAGCACGCCGTCGCCGTCGCGCACCAGTTCGACGACGCCGAGCAGCAGCGCGGGGCCGCCGAGCTCGGCATGTGGATCTTCCTCGCCACCGAGGTGATGTTCTTCGGCGGCATGTTCACCGCCTTCACCGCCTACCGCTGGCTCTACCCGGCGGGCTTCGCGCACGCGAGCCGGCACCTCGACGTGCTGCTCGGCGGCGTCAACACCGTCGTGCTCATCGGCTCGAGCCTCACCATGGTGCTGGCGGTGCACGGCGCGCGGGTGGGGCACCGCCGCATGCTGCTCGTCTGCCTCGGGCTCACCATGCTCCTCGGCTCGGTCTTCCTCGGCATCAAGGCGATCGAGTGGACGCACAAGTGGGAGGACGGCCTCGTGCCCGGGCTGCGCTTCACGCTGACGGGCGCCGATGCCGGGCCCGAGGAGCTCTTCTTCCTCCTCTACTTCGCGATGACGGGCGTGCACGCGCTCCACCTCGTCATCGGCATCTGCGTGGTGGGCGTGATCCTCGCGCTCGCCTGGCGCGGCCACTACACGCCCGAGTACCACAACCCGGTCGAGGTGACCGGGCTCTACTGGCACTTCGTCGACATCGTGTGGATCTTCCTGCTCCCCATGCTCTACCTGATCGGACGCCATGGCCCATAGTGGGGTGCGGCTCTACGTCGCCGTGTTCGCGGCGCTGGTCTTCCTGACGCTGGTCACCGTCGGCGTCTCGTACGTCGACCTGGGGCCGCTGAGCGTGGTGGTCGCGCTCACGATCGCGTTCACCAAGGCGCTCCTGGTCGTCGTCTTCTTCATGCACCTGCGCGAGAGCTCGGGGCTCATTTGGGTGGTGGCGGGCGGCGGCTTCTTCTGGCTCGCCATCCTGATCGCGCTCACCATGAGCGACGTGATGACGCGGGGCTGGCTGCCGGTGAGCGGCCCGTAGACCAACGATCCGGGGGTCCGTCCAGTGCTCGCCCGCTGCGCGGGCTCCGGATGAACACTCGCGCGGCTCCCGCCGCGCGCCCCGTACCCCGTCGGCCAGCTTGGCGCCTGTCGGCGCCGGCGTCGACCAACGATCCGGGGGCCCGTCCAGTGCTCGCCCGCTGCGCGGGCTCCGCGCTTCCGATGCCCCCGTACCCCGTCGGCCAGCTTGGCGCCTCTCGGCGCCGGCCTCCTGGCGCCACGCGGCGGCCGGGTCTAGAATCGCGCGCATGGAACGGACGCAACTGACGCGCGACGTGGAGGCGATCCAGATCCCCGGCGGTCACACCCTGACGCTCGAGAAGGGCTGGGACGTCGTCATCACCCAGTCGCTGGGCGGCACGTACACGGTGCAGGTGCCGGCCTACGGCGGCCTCTTCCGCATCGCAGGTAGGGACGCCGACGCTCTCGGCATGGAGCCGACCACGGCGCCGGCCGCCGCCGCGAGCGGCGGCCTCGAAGAGCAGGTGTGGGCGACGCTCAAGACCTGCTTCGACCCGGAGATCCCGGTGAACATCGTGGACCTCGGCCTGGTCTACGACCTGCGCATCACGCCCGAGGGCGACGGCCAGCGCATCGACGTCAAGATGACGCTCACCGCGCCCGGCTGCGGCATGGGCACGTCGATCGCCGCCGACGCGCGTCTCAAGCTCCTCGACCTCCCCGGCGTCAGCGACGCCGACGTGCAGATCGTGTGGGATCCGCCGTGGAACCCGCAGATGATCTCGCCCGAGGGGAAGGAGCGGCTGGGGATGGCGTGACGGGCGGGCGCCGGCGGGGGCGCCGCTGCGGCTCCCGCTCCGGCGCCGACGGCCGGGGACTGTTGCTCTGCACCGTGCGTGCGGCGCCGTCGAAGGTCGCCGCAGCAGCGCCCCCGCCGGCGCCATGCGGCCGTCACGTCCCCCCGGCCGCTCAGAATCGGTGTTTCAATTCGAGGCGGAGGACTTCGCTGCGGCCCGTGACGGGGCCGCGGTACTCTTCGTCGTAGGCGACGAAGGCCATCCAGCCGCGGCGCGGGCGGCGGAGGATGTCGTAGGAGACGACGCGGTCGCTGTCGACCATGTCGTTCGGCCGCCTGAGCCCGACGTAGCTCTCGAAGTCGTACTGGTACCCGTCCACGAGGTGGACCTGCTGCGGGATGAGGCTGAGGAGCGGACGCCCCCCCGGATCGAGGGTTGCGACCTGCCGAGGCACGTTACTCGCCGCGGAGGCGAACGCGATCGCGGTGACCAGCGGGAGGATCAGGTTCGGCGCGCCGTCGGCGAGAGCGGGAGTCGCCTGTATCAGCAGAGCGACCGTCATTGCCGCGAGTCCGTTGCGCGCTGCGGCATGCCGCCGCATGTCCATAGAAAGCAACCCGCGTGCCGCGCGGTGCCAGCGCACGTGCCGCGCGCCGAGCCCGCGCCGAAATCCGCGCTCCCGGCGCGAGGCGATCAACGATGTCGATTACGACCGCGAGTAATTTTTGCCGACGCAGGCTTGCCTTTGTACCTTCTGCGCCGGCGCACCGGTGGCCACTCCCCACGACCCGCTTCTCCTCCAGCAGTCGCCACCCTTGCAGCCGCGTCGCATCGTGCAGCGCCACGCGCTCGCGCCGAGCGACGACGGCGCAGGCGACGTGCGCAGTGCGATGACTCAGCGCGGGACGATGGTCGAGGTGACACGGCGCGCGTCGCCGGCGGCCCACAGCGTGACGGCGAGCGCGCGGGTGGACGCCCACGCGGGGTCCTCGGGGATCAACGTGAAGCCCGCCACGCCAGGTTCCACCCGCCCGGTCATCAGGTCCGCGTGCGCGGCGACCGCGATCGCGAAGCGGGCGGTCGGATCGTGCCCCAAGCCCGTGGCGGTCGGATCGGGCAGGAGCGGGTCGAAGGTGAGGACGAGCTCGTCCGGCGTCTCGCTCGCCGACGGCACCCGCAGCTCGGCGATGTGGAGGCGCCCGTCGACCAGCCGCGCCGTGATGCGCTCGCTGCGGCCCGGGTTGCGCACGATCACGATCCGGTCTCCGTCGCGCTCGGCGATCTCGTAGGCCGCCCGGCCGGCATCCCGGGCGTACGTCCAACGCGCCCCGACTGCGAGCACGGCCGGCGCTTCGAGCAGGCGAAGGTCGGCGACACCCGTGGTGAAGACACCGATCGCGAAGCCCTCGCTGAAGTACGCATCGACGCCCGTGAAGCTCGCGCGCGCGATCGCGTAGGGCCGGCCGCCGATCGCGATCGTGGTGGCCGGGCTCGCCACCGTGCTCGCGTCGCGATAGAGCAGCGGCAGGACGTCCGGGGCGTGCCCGAGCGGATCGGTGAGCCCGCCGAACTCCGCCCCGACCGGGCCCGCGGCATGGAAATCGAGCGCGATCTCCTCGGCCGGCGCCGACATGAGCCGGAGCCCGACGCGGAGCGCGTCCGGCGGCCCGCTCACCTCGAACGTGACGGGCGCGAAGTGGACTTCGCGCGCGGAGCGGCTCGCCCCGGCGCACCGCTCCGCCACCGTCGCCCGGTCGTTGATGTAGTCCACCTGGCTCTGATCGTGGCGCGTCAGGATGGCGCGCACGAGCGGCGCCCGACCGTGCCGCCTGCCGAGGAACGCCTCCACCGCCTCGTAGACGGGATGCCCCGAGAAGAAGGCGATCACGTGCCGGTCCTCGCGGCGAAAGAAGACGTCGAAGGGCTGGATGAACTCGAAGGGCACGGCGCTGGCCTCCAGGCGCCGACGCCGCCCGGGCCTACGGCGACGCCACCACCGCCTGCGCGCTGCCGCGACCACGACGCCGGCGCCCGCCGCGGCGCCGGCGCCGGCGCTTCCCCGGGGTCGGCGCCGCGGCGGCGTCCTCGGCCCCGGGCGCTGCCTCCGGCTCGCCGGCTTCGCGCTCGGCCGCCTCCTCGGCGGGTCCCGGCTCGACCAGCCGGATGGCTCCCGTGCGGCTCACCTCGAGCTCCTTGATGCGGCGCAGCCGCGTGATGAGCCGCGGCGAGCCCGGCGTGCGCCGGAAGCCGCGCGCCTTGAGGGCGTTCGAGAGCGCATCGATGCTGACCGTGCGCTCGGGCACGCCGGCGAGCAGCTCGCGCGCCACGGCGAGGAGCTCGTCGTGTGGCGCCGTGTGGGCCTCGCCCGCGGGCTCGCCGCCGTTCGCCGCCGGCGCGATGGGACGCGACGGCGCGGGCGCCGCTTCCTCCCGCCGCCCGCGCCGGCCGCCGCGCCGCCGACGGCGCCCGTGCGGCTCCCTGGCCCTCGCCTCCTCGGGCGGCGGCTCGACGCCCGCACCCGCGAGCGCGCGGAAAGAGAGCCGGCGGAAGCCTACCCCCAGGCTGGTCGCCACGTCGCCCACCGCGTCGAACGCCTGGTCGTCGGTGACGATCTCGAGCAGGTCGCCCGGCCGCGCCTGCGCGAGCCAGACGCCAGCGTCGACCGCGATGCGGAGATCGCTCCAGTCGCGCACGCCGACCGACGGCGCGCTGTGCACGAGGTGCGCGCCGCGCTCGGCGAGGAGGCGCGCCGTGTCGTGGTTCACCACCCGCCAGTTGCCGACCGCGACCAGGTCCGTCGTGCGCATCATACGATCGATGTCGAGATGGGCGAGCACGCGCGCGACGTGGTCGGCCCGGCTCGAGTTCTCGACGTCGAAGAAGATCCCGCGCCGCACCGACGGACGCGGCCGCTCGGGCTCGGGCGGCAGCACGCGCGCCGCGAAAAGCGGCTCCGGGTTGGAGGTCGCTACGGGCTCCACCAGCGCGGCCTCGGCCGGCGGTGGCGCGGCGGGCTCTTCGAGCGGGAGGTCGAGTGGCGCTTCGGCCGCCCGCCGGCTTCTGCCGCCGCGGCGCCGCCGGGCGGGCTTCCTTCCTGTGGTCACGGCACGCACCATAGCAAACGCGGATGACGCGGGCGACCGCTCCGCGACGAGGATGGCACCCTTTCGACGCTTCCCGGCGCGGCAGGCCCGGCAGAGCGCGCGCGCCATTCCCCACGGCACAGCCGATACTGACTCCCGTCGATGGGCACTCCACCTTCAGAGCCTCGCCGACCTGGCCGCGATCACGGTCGGCCTCGGCGTCTCCGTGCACCGCACGGTGAGACCCTCGCGTGTCTCGCGACGACTCGTCGGGCGAAGTGTGCTATGGGCGCTTCGCCATGCCGCTCGCCCCCGACGCCGTCGCGGCGCTACGGAGCGCCAAGCAGATATATGTGGCGACGCGACGCGCCGACGGCACGCCGAGCAAGGTCGTGCCGGTCTGGTTCATCCTCGACGGCGAGGCGGTCTACTTCACGACCGGCCCCGAGAGCCACAAGGCGCGGCGCATCGCGCGCGGGAGCCCGCTCCTCGTCTGGGTCGGACGGCCAGATGGCCCGCACTTCGTCGGCCGCGCCGAGCTGGTGCGCGATCCCGGGGTCGCGGCCCGCATGGCGCCGGTCTACGACGAGAAGTACTGGATCTCGTGGCTCGGCTTCTTCCGCCCGCGGCCGGAGCGCGTGCAGGCCGGGAAGACCGTGATCGTCAGGGTCACGCCGGGAGGGACACCATGACGACCAGCCGCCCCGTGCGCGCCGCCTTCGATCAGGGCCAGGTCCCGACCGTCGCCTGCTTCAGCAAGGCGACCGTCGCGCTGGGCGTCGATCTCGAACGGCTGCTCGGCGCGCTGCAGAAGTTCGTCGATCGGCATCTCGCGCCGGTGTGGGGCACGCCCGCGCGGCTCGTGCGCTCGAGTGGCTTCGTGCGGCGCGCGTGGGCCATGGTCTTCCTCGACGACGCGGACGTGAAGGACGCGCTCGCCTACCACGACTTGACGCCCGACGGCTTCCCGCTCGCGAAGATCTTCGTCCGCACGACGCTCCGCAACGGCGACAAGGTGAGCGTCTCCGCCGCGCACGAGCTGGCCGAGATGCTGGTCGACCCGGCCATCAACCTCGCCTCCACCGGGCCGAAGAACATGCTCTACGCCTACGAGACCGCCGACCCGGTCGAGTCCGAGGAGTTCCCGGTCGACGGCGTCCCGATGACCGACTTCGTCTACCCCTCGTACTTCGAGGCGTTCCGGAAGCCGGGCTCGACGAAGTTCGACCACCTGGGAAAGCTCCGGCGCCCGTTCCAGATCCTCCCCGGCGGCTACCAGATCGTCTATCGCAACGGCCGCTGGGGCCAGATCTACGGCTCGACGGCGAAGGCGCGCCGCTTCGCGGCCGAGGACCGCCGCGGCCATCGCAGCACGTACCGCGGGCACCCGGCCGTGCGGCGCTCCGCGGCCCGCTGGGGCGAGGTGCTCGAGACCTACGCCGCGCACCCGACCGCGCCACCGCCGCCGCCGCTCCCGATCGGCGCGCGCTAAAGCCTCAGCGCGCGCGCGGCACCGCGTCGGCCACCACCTCGCGCCGGTCGGCGTCGTAGCGCATCGCGAGCTCGCCGCGTGCGATCGCGAGCAGCGTCTCGCCGACCAGCGTGCGCCGCCAGCCGCGCACCACCGCGACGTCGTCGAGCGCACCTCGGTCCAGCGCGTAGGCCCCGAGCGCGTCGATGTCGCGGCCGCTCGCGATCACCTCGGGCGCGATGTCCTCGCGCTCGGCGACGGCCTGCACCGCGGCGCGGAGCAGCGCCACGAGCCCGGGCGGCGGTCCCTTGTGCCGGTGGCGCTCCGGCGGCTCGGGCCAGCGCTCGGGCGGGCAGGCGACGCCGGCGCGGATCGCCGCCAGGAGGCCCTTCGCGTGGCGGTCGACCGTGCCGCCGGTGAGCCCGCGCACCTGCTTGAGCTCCTCGACGCTCGCGACCGGCCGCGCCGCGAGCGAGGTGAGCACGATGTCGTGGGCGATGAAGTTGGGACGGATGTTGGCGCGCGCCGCGCTCCGCTCGCGCCACGCGGCCAGCTCGCGCAGCACCGCCAGCTCGCGCGCGCCGAGGCGCTGCCAGCCCTTCACCGTCCGGTAGCGCTCGTCGTCGGGCATGTCGGCGAAGCGGCTCGCGTCCTCGAGGGCGCGCAGCTCCTCCTCGACCCACCCCATGCGCCCGCGCTTCTCCAGGTCGGCGCGCAGCCGGTCGTACAGGGGCAGGAGGTGCACGACGTCCTCGCGCGCGTAGACGAGCTGCTCGGGCCTGAGCGGGCGGCGCGTCCAGTCGGTGTAGGTCTGATCCTTCTTGATGCGGACCTTCAGCACGCGCTCGAGGAGCATGGTGAGCCCGACCTGGAGGCCGTAGCCCAGGAAGGCGGCCACCACCTGCGTGTCGACCACGCCCCGCACCGGGGCGCGCATGAGCGAGGCGAAGATCTCCAGGTCCTGGCCGCCGCCGTGCAGGACGACGGGTACCTTGGGGTCGCGGAGCAGCGGGACGAGCGGTGAGAGGTCGGGCACGGCGAGCGCGTCGATCACCGCCGCGCTCTTGTCGGTCGCCACCTGCACGACGCCCAGGACCGGGCGGTAGGTCCGCTCCCACACGAACTCGGTGTCGATGGCGAGCCGGCCGCCTGCGCGCACCTCGGCCGCGAGCCCCGCGAGCTCGTCCGCGGTGGCGAGGAGCGGCGGGGGGGCGGACACGGGCGTTCGCTACCCCGGGGTGCCCTCGCCTCGCAACCCCTCGACCTAGGTCGTCGGTCCTTGCTATCGGGGAACGATGGCAGAGCAGGACCTCGATCGCTTCCGCAGCGAGCTGCGCGGCTGGCTCGAGCAGAACGTCCCGCACGATCTGAGCCCCGAGCACGCCGCCAGGCTCCCCGAGGACGAACGCATCCCGCGCCTGCGCGCCTGGCAGCGGAAGCTGGCCGAGGCGCGCTGGGTCGGCATCACGTGGCCCCGGGAGTACGGCGGGCGCGACGCCGGCATCCCCGAGCAGATCGTCTACGTCGAGGAGATGGCGCGCGCCAGGGCGCCCGAGATCATCGGCAACCTCGGCATCGGCATCGCGGGCCCGCCCATCCTCGCCTACGGCAGCGAGGCGCAGAAGCGGCGCTTCGCCCCGCGCATCCTCACCGCCGACGACCTCTGGTGCTTCGGCTTCTCCGAGCCCGGCGCCGGCTCGGACCTGGCCTCGCTGCGCACGCAGGCGCTGCTCGAGGGCGACTGGTTCGAGGTGACCGGCCAGAAGGTGTGGACGACGCTCGGGCACCACGCCGACTGGTGCATGCTCCTCTGTCGCACCGACCCCGAGACCAGGCGCGCCCAGGGCATCTCCTGCCTGCTCGTCGACATGAAGAGCCCCGGCATCACGGTCCGTCCGCTCCGCCAGATCACCGGCGAGGCCGAGTTCAACGAGATGTTCTTCGACGCCGTGCGGGTGCCGCGCGAGAACCTGCTCGGCGAGCTGCACGACGGCTGGAAGGTCGCGGTCGCGGCGCTCCAGAACGAGCGCGGCATCCTCTACGTGGTGAGCATGCAGATCCTCCTGAAGCAGGCGCGCGACCGGCTGCTCCAGCTGGCGCGCGAGCGCGGCGCGGGACGCGACGCGGTGCTGCGGCAGGACGTGGCCCGCGTCTACCTCGGCACCGAGGTCTTCCGCATGACCTGCCAGCGCACCCTCGACAAGCTGCTCCGCATGGGGATGCCCGGGCCCGAGGCCTCGATCATCAAGCTCCACTGGACCGAGCTCACGCAGGCGATGCCGGAGATCGCCATGCAGCTCCTCGGCCCCGAAGGGCTCCTCTACGACACGCCGGGGCCCGAGGACGGCACGCACGCCCCTCCCGAGCAGTGGGTGCAGCGCGGGTACTTGGGCGCGCGTGCGGCGAGCATCGCGTCGGGGACGTCGGAGATCATGCGGGGGATCATCGCGATGCAGGTGCTGGGGCTGCCGCGGGGGACGTGAGGGAGCGGGGGCGCCCTTCCTACCCAACCGTCCCGTCGAGAGCGTCCGTCCCTGACCGGGCATGGATGCCAGCGCCAGCTATGCGCGCGCGCTGCAGCCCGCGCGGCCACCCCGGCCCGTGCGCCGCCTCCATGCAGGAGGGTCGTAGAGCGGCATCAGCCACCCGGCGGATGGACGCGGAACGCGCATTGACTCACCCGCCGTCTGGCCCGCATGCTCGCCCGTCACCGCGCCGGAGCGGCGCCCCACGGAGGGGAGGAGAGGTGTGATGGAGCTCCACATTCTGCTCGTCGGCGACGACGCGGATCATGCCGACGCCATGCGCCGGGCGCTGGTGCGCATGGAGGCGGGCGTGCGCGTGACGACCGCTGCGCGCCTGGAGCGCGCCCTCGAGGCGCTGCGCGACCCCGCCATCCGCTGCGTGGTGACCGACGTGCGCCTGCCCGATGCCGACGGCGTGCGCGTGCTGAAGGCGCTGCGCACCGCCCGACGCGAGCTCCCCGTGATCGTGGTCACGGCGAACGGCTCCGAGGAGCTGGCGGTGGCCGCCATGAAGCTCGGCGCGGCCGACTACGTGAGCCGCCACGCGCGCTACACCGAGGAGCTGCCCGTGCTCGTGCGCGAGGCGCTCGGCCGCTCGGTGCTCTCCGCCGTCCACGAGGCGTGCCTCGACGGCGGGGTGCCGGCGCTCGCCGGCCCGGACGCGGCGGCCTTCGTCGCCACCACCGCGAACATGCGGGCGGTCCTGGGGCTCGTCGAGCGCGCCGCGCTGAGCGCCGTCCCCGTCCTGCTCGAAGGCGAGACCGGCACCGGCAAGGAGCTCCTGGCGTGCGCCATCCACCGCCGCGGCCCGCGCCCGCAGGCGCCCTTCCTGGTGCAGAACTGCACCGCCATCGCCGAGGCGCTCCTCGAGAGCGAGCTCTTCGGCCACGTGCGCGGAGCCTTCACTGGCGCCGAGCGCGACCGCCGCGGGCTGTTCGAGGAGGCGGGCGGTGGCACCGTGTTCCTCGACGAGATCGGCGAGTCACCGCCGGCCGTGCAGGCGAAGCTGCTCCGCGTCCTCCAGCACGAGGAGGTGAAGGCGGTGGGCGCCGACCGCGTGCGCCGCGTGCGCGCGCGGATCGTCGCGGCCACCAACCGCTCGCTCGAGGCCGAGGTGGCGGCGGGGCGCTTCCGCCTCGACCTCTACTACCGCCTCGCCGTGTTCCCCATCCGCGTCCCGCCGCTCAGGCACCGCATGGCCGACGTGCCGGCGCTCGCGGCGCACTTCCTCGCCCGCTGCGAGGAGCGCGAGCGCCGCGCGACGGGCGGCTTCGACGGCGACGCGCTGCGCGCGCTCCAGGCCTACCCCTGGCCGGGCAACGTGCGCGAGCTCGCCAACGAGGTGCACCGCCTGGTGCTGTCCGTCGGCCCGGGAGAGCGCATCCGCCACCACCACCTGGCCGCCCGCATCCGCGACGCCGACCCGGCCGTCCACGGCGAGCCGCTCGCCCGCATCCTCGCCCGGGTCGAGCTCGCGCTCATCCGCCAGCGCCTCCAGCAAGAGCCCACCAAGAGCGCCGCCGCGCGCAGCCTCGGCATCACGCGCGAAGCCCTCTACGCCAAGCTCCGCCGCCTGGGCACGGCGAGCGGGGGCGCGTGACCCGCGTGGGGCGCGTCCCGGCCCCGCTCGCCGGTCTCGCTACTCGAAGACGAAGACGCCGTGCAGCATGGGCGACGTGCCGCACAGCCGGGGGGCCGCGTGCGTGCGCTCCGCGACGGCCCGCGCGGCGTGCGCGAGCGCCGCGGGGGCGATCTTTCCCCGCATGGCGGTGCGACCCGAACCGCTACTCCCGCCTTGCTCGCCCTGGCAAGCGATATCCGTGCGCCCGTTCCCGGCGCGCGTGGTCTCCACCACGTCCCGGCCGAGCACGTGATCGACGAGGCGCGCGAGCGGGCCGGCCGGGGTTGCGATGTGGCAGCGCGCGCCGCCGTGCACCAGGCCCACGATCTCGGCCCCTCCATCGACGAGCGGGGCACCCGAGTCGCCGGGCCGACCGTTGATGCTGGTGAAGAGGGCGTCCGGCAGGTCCGGCAGCGAGGGGCAGTGGCCGATGCGGTCGAGGCGCGCGCTCTGGAAGCGCGGCTCCGCCGGGTTGCCCTCGAAGTAGAGGACCGTGCCGGGAATCTGCCGGCGCCGCACGATCGCGAGCGGCTCCACGTCCACCGGCTCCTCGAGGAAGAGGACGGCCTGGTCGCTGGCGTCGTTCACCGCGACCACCCACGCGGTGTGCTCGGAGCCGGTCGAGAGGCGCACGCGGAGGGTCCGCCCCTTCACGCAGTGCTTCGCGGTGACGATGATCTGCGGGTTCTCGGCGACCACGCCGGCGCAGCCCGTGGTCTCCACCACGACGCTCGCCGCCTGGAGCGCCCGGCGCACGGGGAGGTCGCTGCCCGCCCGCGCGGGCAGGACGAGCAGCACGACGAGGACGACCGTTCCTCCCCGGAGCGCCATGGAGGGCATGCGTATGACGGCCGAGGCCACCCCGCTATTCGCCTCGGGGCGTCGCGAGCGGGACGACGTCGTGGAAGCGCGCGTGGTCGGTGCGCCGCGCGCCACCCGGCTCGCGGGTGAGTAGACGTCGTCGAAGAGGCTGCGGCGGTTCGGGGCGGTCGCCATGCGCGAACGCCCGAGCCGTGCGCCGGGCGCCGCCGGATGTCAAGACGTGCGCGCGAGCCCGACCCGCAGGGCGGCGAGCTCGCTCACGATCTGGTCGAGCCGGCGCGTGAGCTCGCCGTGGCGCACCGCCTCGGGCCCCGGCTTCTTGCCGATGAACGAGATCGTCCCGCCCGGCTCGAGGACCGCGCGGTCCACCTCGTCGAGCGACGCGAAGCCCTGCTTGTGCGCCGCCGACTCGAGCTCGGGGAGCGTGATCAGCTCGGCCTTCAGGCGCTCCAAGCGGATCTTCCCGTTCTCGACGAGGACGTCCGCCTCGCCCTCGACCAGGCGGTCCAGCCGCTCGTGGCTGTAGAGGAAGCGGACCACGAGCGCGTTCACCGCGAGCAGGGTCGCCGCGCCGAGCAGCCCGCCGGTGACCGAGTTGTCGTCACCGATGATGGCGTTCTGCACCGTGTTCGAGAGGGTGAGCAGCACGACCAGGTCGAAGGGATTGAGCTGCGCCAGCTCCCGCTTGCCCGCGAGGCGGAGGCCGATCACCAGGAAGGCGTAGACGACGACGGCCCGCAGTACCTTCTCGGCGACCGGCGCCCCGAGGTGAAACATGTCGCTCCACAGCTTCGCATCCATGTGCGCCTCCTCCCGGCGGCGGAGTGTAGTGCCCGCCCGGGCCGAGCGGCAATCGCGCCTCGCGCTCGGCCGCGCCGAGCTGCTAGGCTCGCGCCATGGACCGCACCGTGCTCATCACCGGCGCCAACTCCGGCATCGGGCTCGCCACCGCCATCGAGCTCGGGCGCCGCGGCTTCCGCTCGGTCGGGAGCGTGCGCTCCGCGGCGAAGGCGAAGGCGGTGGCCGCGGCCGCCGCGCAAGCCGGGGTCGAGGTCGAGACCGTGCTCCTCGACGTGACCGATGCGGCCGGCTCGGCGCGCGTGATCGACGGGCTCCGCCCGTGGGGTCTCGTCAACAACGCGGGCTATTCCGCCACCGGCGCGATCGAGGACGTGAGCGACGACGAGGCGCGGCTCCTGCTCGAAACCATGGTCGTCGCCCCGATGCGGCTCGCGCGCCTGGCGCTCCCGTACATGCGCGCCGCCGGCGGCGGGCGCATCGTCAACATCTCGTCGATCTACGGGCGGACGACGACGCCGCTCACCGGCTGGTACCAGGGCGCCAAGCACGCCCTCGAGGGCCTCTCCGACGCGCTCCGCATCGAGGTTGCGTCGGCCGGCGTGGCGGTCGTCCTGGTCGAGCCGGGCACCTTCAAGACCGGCATCTGGGACGAGGCCGAGCGGGACATGGCGCGCCGGACCGGCTCGCGCTACGCGGGGGCCTACCGTCGCTCGCTCGCCAGCATGCGCTTCACGCAGCCGCTCATGGGCGACCCGGCGCGCGTCGCGGCGGTGATCGGGCGGGCGCTCACCGCCTGGTACCCCCGTGCGCGCTACCTGGTCGGCACCGACGCGCAGCTGATCGCGCTCACGGGCATGGTGCTGCCGACGGCGGTGCGGGACCGGCTCACGCGCCTCGTGCTCGGCCTGTAGGCCCACCCTTGCGTTCGCCCGCGCCATCCGTAAGGGTACCGTCGTGCCCACGACCGACCAGATCGTGCCGCCGTCGCCGGCGCTCCTCGCCCTCGAGGGACGCGCCTGGCTCGAGTTCGCGGCCCTCGTGCCCGCGCTCCCGCTGCTCGCGCGCGCGCCGCGCGGCGACGGCCACCCGGTGCTCGTGCTGCCGGGCTGGCTCGCGAGCGACCGCTCGACCTGGGCGCTGCGCCGCTTCCTCCGTGACCGCGGCTACCACGTCCACGGCTGGCGGCTCGGACGGAACCTCGGGCCGGACGCGGGCACGGTTGCCGGGCTCGGGGAGCGCTTCGCCGCGCTGCGCGCGCGGCACGGGCGGAAGCTGAGCATCATCGGCTGGAGCCTGGGGGGCATCTACGCCCGCGAGCTGGCGCGCCGCTTCCCCGCCGACGTCCGCCAGGTGATCACGCTCGCGAGCCCGTTCCGCGCGCCCTCCGCGTCGAGCGTGGCGCGCTTCTACCGCCGTGGGCGGCGGAACGGGGCCCGGCCCGAGCCGCGCGCGCCGCTCGGCGCGCCGCTCCCCGTCCCGTCCAGCTCGCTCTACAGCCGCAGCGACGGCGTGGTCGCGTGGCGGAGCTGCCTCCAGGACGCGGGCCGGCTCGCCGAGAACATCGAGGTGCGGAGCAGCCACTGCGGCATGGGACACCATCCCGGCGTGCTGCTCGTGATCGCCGACCGCCTGTCGCAGCCGGAGGGCGCGTGGCGGCCGTACACCCCACCCGGCCTGCCCTGGCGCGCGGCGCTCGGGCTCTAGCCGA
>Ga0209808_1000270_pt1 | contig 26623 bp, 26 predicted proteins | sample GraSoiAngelo_157_FD_186171 | JGI IMG/M metagenome (GOLD analysis project Ga0209808, IMG submission 186171) | Grasslands soil microbial communities from the Angelo Coastal Reserve, California, USA - 14_1009_16_20cm (SPAdes) (version 2) | ecosystem: Environmental > Terrestrial > Soil > Grasslands ... | reverse complement strand
AAGAGACTGAGCCAGTCCGGCAGCGCGCCGAGGGGCAGCGATAATCCGGGCAGCGACGGGCAGAGCGACGGCGTCGGGGTGGGCACCGGCAGCTTAGGCGGCGTCGGCGTGGCCGGCGTACAGGGCGCCGTGGGAACGGCGGGCGGCGATACCGACGGACAGGGTAAGGGCGACAGCGTCGGCGTCGGCAGCTTTGGCGGGCTGGGGCTGGTGAGGCACTTCGGCAGGGGCAGGCTCGGCAGCGCCGGCAGCGCCGGTGCCGAAACAGCGGCCGGCGCCTGGCCGACACCGGTCTGGCACTGTGGGTTGCGCTGCTGACTCACCTGGTCGCAGGCCGGGTTGACGACGTAGTACTGGCGGAGCAGGTGATCGCCCGCGGCATCCGTCTGGGAGACCGCGCTGACCAGCTCCGGTTGCAGGACTCGATTGTTGGTGTTGATCGCCGCGATGCTGTACTGCGTATCCGAATAGACGATCGCGAGCGTACCGTTCAGCTGGATCAGGAGCGGATCGAGCGTGACGACCGTGGTGTGGAAGTTCTGCTCGTTTCCCTGGAGCGTGGCGTCGAAGTCCCCCATGACGTTACCCAGGTGCGTGAGCAATGAGGCGAGCGCCCGATCGTTGGTGGCCAGGGTCCCGGTTACATCGCTCATGCTGCCAACCAGGTCACCGAGTTGTTCATGGCTCTGGGCCAGCCGGTCGCTGACAATCGCCAGGTTGGCCACGATGCGGTCGATGTCCGGATCGTGTTGGTGAAAGGTGCTAAGCGGAGCGACCGATTCCTGGGAGAGACCCTTGAGCTGCGCCAGCAGGTCGTTGATGGTTTCCTGCCGGCCCTGGAGTCCGCCGCCCGCCTGCTGGATCAATGTCTGCAGGCGGGACCGCGTCTCCGGATCGAGGGCACTGAGGAACTGGTCGAAATCGACCGGGCTCAACGTGTTGTCGCTGTGGAGGATCCCGCCGCTCTCCAGCTTGGCTCCGCCATTGATGGGCGTGACCTCGATGTACTTTTGCGCCAGCAGGGTCGAGTACCGAATGCGCGCCGTCGTGAATTGATGCAACGGCGCGTAGTGCGAGGAGATCCGCATGGTAACCATCGCGCGCTTGCCGGAGACCTCGACGCCGGTGACCTGGCCGACGCTGTGGCCGGCGATCACGACGTCGGCGCCACGATTGACGCCGTTGGCATCGCTGAAGGCCGCCTTTACCGAATAGTCTTGCCCGGGCGGGATCAGGCTGAGGTTGAATGGAAGGCCGAAGCTGACGTTGATCGCCACCGCCAGCAGCAGGATGATCAGCACGCCGGCCAGCGTCACCACACCGGCCCTGAACGCGTTGCCCTTATAGAGGCCCATCAGCCACCTCCACTGCAAGCGATGCGCGCCGGGTTGACCGGCTCGGTTCCGGTGAAGACATAGGGATGGACGCGCAGCAAGTTCCCGTTGCCATCGCGGTATGAGGTGGCGCTGCGCATTTCGGCGAGGGTCTGCACGATGTCGGCCATGCAGGGGTTGAGAATGGCGAGCGATGTCGCGGAATGATCGGACAGCTTCTGCAGCGCGTCGAGGACGGCGGGCAGCTGCCTCAGCATCTGGTTGAGGTCGCGCTCGTGGCCCTTGAGCCCGGCCGCCAGCTCGCCAAGGGCGCGGTCCGCGTACACCAGTTCGGCCTCGAGCTGGGCTTCATGCGCGGCGGTGAGGTCGAGCAGGCTGGCGCCATTGGTTATGTCGCGGCGGAAAGCCTGGTCCTCGTTCGCCATCATCTGGGCGATCCGGTCGAACTCGACATCGAGGGCGCTGAGCTGTTGGTCCTGACTCGCGATCTTGCCGCTTACGGCCGACGCGTCCTGGACGATCCCGGGTAGGGCCTTAAGGAACGTGTTCAGGTCCGATCCGCGATCCTGGAGCGCGGTTCCGCCTTCCCGGGTGAGCGTCTGAATGCGCGCCCTGGTTTGCGGATCGAAGAGGTCCATCACCTGGTCGAGATCGACCGGCGAGGCCGTATCCTGCAACGGGAGCGTGCCGCCCGACGGGATCACTTCACCGCCGGGTGGTCCCGCCGTCAGTTCGACGAACGGATTACCGAGCAGCCCCTTCGATCGGATGGTCGCCCGCGTGCCGCGATGGAGGGGTGCTGAGCCGGCGCCGATCTCCATCACCACCTGCGCCCCGCCCTGGCTTGGACCGTTATCGGGTGCGATGCCGACCGAGACCACCTTCCCGACGCGGCCCCCGTTGATCACCACATCGTTCTCTTGCGTGAGGCCTTCGGCGCTCAAGAAGTAGGCGGTCACGGTGTACGAGTGGTTGCCGAAGAGGGCGCCGGCGAGCCCGGCGAGGAGTCCGCCCACGGCAACTACCGCTAGCAAGAGCTTCATCGTCCGTTCCCCAGTTGCATCAGGAGCAGGTCGGCCAGGTCCTGCGGGGCGGTTGGGACCGGCGGGACGGCACCGACGCCGGGCACGCTAATGGCGGCCTTCTGGGTCGAGGGATTGAGCCCGGTGATGCGTAGTGAATGGATGCCTGCCGCATCCTGATGGGAGAAGGCGGAAATCCACTCAGCGGCCAGCGTCAGCGATTCAGCGTCGCTGATGTTCAGTTGATCATTGGGGTAGCTGATCTGCCCGAGCAGGATCTCCGGCAGAAGCTGGTCGACTTGCGGATTGGTCAGGCTCAATGTCCGGCGCCCTGCGGCGATGGTCGACGGGCTCTTTTGCAGGGATGCGCGGTCCGCCGCCGTCACGCCGCTGAAGGCCTGGTCGAGCGATCCAAAGACCGCCGCGCCATTCTGTACGGTGCCGGCCAGTGCCTGGTCGCGGGAGGCGATCCCGCTCATCACCGTGTCGCCACTATCCACGAGGTGGCCCAGCTGGTCCTGTTCGTCGGCCAGCGCCTGCATGATGACGTTGAGGTTCGTCAGGATTCGATCGAGTTCCTTCTGTCGGGCTTCGCCGACGCGCGCCAGTGGACGCAGGTTCGCCACGGTGTCGTCGAGCGGCGGAAGCGCGGCGCCGATGTCCTGCTCCCGGCCATCCAGCGCGATGCCCAGCTGCCGGAACGATTCCGACATCGCCTTGCGGGTGGGCGCGTCCATGGCGTTGAGGATGTCGTCGATCTCGATCGCCTGGCCCCACTCTGCAGGTAGGCCTGGTCGCTTTGCTGCGGCCGGACCAGCTCGACAAACTTTTCGCCTAAGAGGGTCTTTGGACGGATCACGGCGCGCGTATCCTGGCGAAGCCGGATGCCGGGTTGCAGCGCCATGTGCACCAGGGCGCCGCCGTCGTTCGCGTCGCCGATACCCAGGACGGTGCCGACGTGGACCCCACTCACCCGCACGTCGGCCTGCGGCACCAGTCCGTTAGCGCTGCTGAACTCCGCGTTGAGCGCAAATTCGTTGCTCCAGGGGCCGTGCAGCCCCATGTTCAGGGCGATGAAGCCCAATCCAAAAAGACAGACCGCGGCGAAGCTGATCACCATCACAACGCTGACCAGGGTCCGGCGCACCATTCAGGGCACCGCCGGTTGGAAGCATTGATCGGCGCAATAGACCCGCCACATGTGCACCCAATCATTCGGATTGCTGCCGGGTTCATCCGGGTGTCCGATGCCGCTCATCACCGAGGCCAGCTCGCGGAACAGCTGCTGGATGCCGGGCGTATCCGCCTGAACCACGCCGAACACGGTGGCCGCGCCGTTCAGGTAGTGGTTCGCGTTGTCCATCATGGCCGGCCCCTGCGCAACGGCGCCGTGCAATTGCTGGGCCGCACCACCGCTCAATGCCTGGTCGAGGATGCTCATCACCCGGTCTTGCTCGACAAGGGTGCCCTGCAGGTTCTGCTCCCTCGATGCGAGGGTGGCCATGACATGATCCCAGTCGGCGATCATGGCCCGGAAGTCGGCGTGCCAGGCCGCCAGCGTCTCCATGATCTTGCGCAGGTCGGCGATCAAGGCGTCGAGGTGATCGGAATTGCTCGCGAGCGTGTGGGCCAGGGTCTGTAGATCGACGGCCACGGACGACAGGTCCGCCGCGGCTGCGTTCATATCCTGGCCACGGCCGGCCGTCCCCTGGCCGAGCGTGTTGATCACGATGGTGAGCTGGTCGCGAACTTGTGGGTCGAGCGCGTTCAGGACCTCGTCGACCTCGACGGGGGTCAGTGTGTGGTCCTCGGCGATCGTCCCGCCGTCCGCGATCGCTCCCTCTGAACGACTGCCGCGATTGAGCTCGACGTACGTTTCTCCCAGCAGGTTCTTCAACCGAATCACGGCGCGAGCGTCCTTGAAGACGGGCGTGAAGTCGTGGTGCAGCATCATGGTGACCCTGGTGGCGCCTGCTAGCGGCGTCAGCCTCTCCACCTTCCCGACTCGCAGCCCCGACATCGCCACGTCATCGCCGGCGACCAGATCGGCGCCGCTCTTGAAGATGGCGTCCACTCGATAGCCGCCAAAGACGAATTCGCCGCCCATCTGCACCGCGAGCACGGCGCCTGCCAGCACACCGAGCAGGAGGTAGGCGACGAACACCGGCAGGTTGGCCCGGCTCCTCATCGGCGGCCTCCGAGCAGGACGCCAACCACAGCACCGAAAGCGTCCGGAACCGGGAGCCCAGCCCCGGAGGCGGTCGGCAGCGTGCAGGGGACGACGCCCGGGCTGCACGCGCCCACCAGCACGCTGATTCGCGTGGCGTAGCCCTGCCCGTCTTGCGCCCCGAATGTGTTGGTGCTGTACTTCATGCCTCGATCGAAGGTGCCGAGGTCAGCCACCAGCAGATCGGTGTTGGTGGCGAAGTCGCGGCTGAGCCCGTTGAGGAGACCGACGGTGGTCGGCGCCTGGCGGAAGATACTGTTGAGCTGCGCGGCGGTGCCCGACAGTGATGTGTCGGTCCGGCTGAGCGCCGCGTTAGCGTTGGCCAGCGTGGCTTTGATCTGTGCGTCCTGCTGCGAGAGTGAATGCAGGAGAGCCTCTGAGTTCTTGATCAGTTCACCGAGCTGTTGCCGCCGGTCACTCTTGGCCAGCTCGGCCGTCACCTGGTCGAGGCCCTGGATGACGGTTTGCAGATCCCGATCGCGCGCCGCCAGGGTGTCGGTGATGGCGGCCAGGTGGTCGAGGTCCTGGCGGCCGTAGGTGATGGTCTGATTCGTGTCGAGGCCGCGACCGGCGAGACCGCCGCCCAGGGCGATCACGAGCGTGCGCAGCTTCTCCCGGGTCGGCTGATCCAGGCTGTTGACGACGTCTTGCAGATCGACCGCGCGCGCCACCTGCTCGTGGGGAAGCCGGGTCCCCGATTGCAGCTCGCCCGAGCGGCCCGGCTCGAGCGCCATGTATTTCTCACCGAGCAGGCTCTTCGGTCGTACCGTAACCGTGGCGTCCGCGTGTACCGGCGCGTAGGCATCGTCGACGGCGATCGTCACCAGGGTCTGCGCCCCCTCGACGCTGATGTCGCGGACGCTTCCGGCCCTGGCGCCGGCGATCAGGACGTCGCTCCCCGGATAGAGGCCGTCGGCCGAGTCGAGCGGGACGACGAGCCGATACTCGGTCAGGCCGTTGACGATCCGAGACGACACGATGGCCAGCAGCACGACCACCGCGAGAACCAGGCCGGCGCGATACCTGGTGACCCAGGCACGGATGGCGTCCACCTATTCCATGCCAAGCGGGCCCTCGACCGCGCCCTTGATGAACTGCTGGGTAAAGGGGTTGCTCGACTTTTGCAGCTCTTCCTTGGAACCCTGGTCGACCACCTTGCCGCCGTGCAACAGAATGATGTGGTCACCGATGTTGAAACAGGATTTGATGTCGTGACTGATCACGACGCCGGTCGATTTGTACTTTTGCTGGATTTGCTTGATCAGGTCGCAGAGCAGCGCGGTGCGCACCGGGTCGAGGCCAGAGTCCGGCTCGTCGAAGAGCAGGATCTCGGGCTCGAGCACAAGGGCGCGCGCGAAACCGGCGCGTTTGCGCATCCCGCCCGACAGTTCGTTGGGCATCTTCTTGACGGCCTCGGTCAGGCCGACCTCCTCCAGGCGTTGCATCACGACCTCTTTGATCTCGCGCTCAGACTTTTTAGTGTGCTGTCGCAGCGGGAAGGCGACGTTGTCGTACAGGTTCATCGAGCTGAACAGGGCGCCGTCCTGGAAGAGCATGCCGACGTTGCGCCGCAGCTCGAGGAGTTCCTCTTCGCGCAGACTGGGCACGCTCTTACCGGCCACCCGGACGTCGCCCTTGTCCGGGAAGAGGAGGCCCACCACGTGGCGGAGGAGCACGCTCTTGCCGGTCCCCGATGGCCCCATCACGACCGAGATCTTGCCGGTCGGGATCTGGCAGGTCACACCCGTCAGTACCTCATTGCCTTCGAAGGCCTTGTACAGGTCCTCGACCTCGATCATGTTCTCGCCATTCCTTTGCATGCCCATATGTCCTAGGAGGGGATCGGGAGATTCGGGTTCTGGCCCCAGAAGATCTGGGTGAGGATGGCGTTGACGACCACGATCATGACGAGGCTGATCGCCATGGTCTTGGCGACCGCCCGGCCAATGCCGACCGCGCCGCCTTTTACGTGGTAGCCGTAGTAGACCCCGACACAGATGACGAGGAAGGCGAAGATCACGGCCTTGATCAGCGAGTAGCCGAAGTCGGTGAGATTCGTGAAACGCCAGAAGTAGGAGAAGTAGACACCGTTCGACACCAGGCCGATCTGAAATCGCTGCACCACCCAGCTGGCGAAGAAGCTGGTGGCAAGGGCGAGCACGTACATCACCGGGAGCACGAGTAACGCGGCCACCATACGCGTGGTAACCAGGAAGGGAACGGAGGGAACGCCCATCGTCTCCAGGGCGTCGATCTCCTCATTGATGCGCATCGTTCCGAGCTCAGCCACCAGGCCGCAGCCGACCTTGGCGCCGATCGCGAAACCGAAGAAGAGGGGCGTGATCTCGCGCATGTCGCAGAGCGCATTGAAGACGCCGGCCAGGCTCTCGGCCCCGCCCAGCTGGTGCAGCGAGTAATAGGCTTCCACCGAGCATTCCGAGCCGCTGAAATAGGTCATCACCAGCGCCACCGGCGTCGAACCGAGTGCCAGAAAAGCTGCATACCACCAGATCTCCTTTCGGTAGCGCAGCGCCCGCGGGACCGAGCGGAGCGCGCGGGCGGCGAAGAGCACGATCTGGCCGAGGACGTCGAAGAGATCAAGCCCCGGGGCCCAGAAGCGGCCGGGGGCCGGGCTGAGCTGCTGGGCGGGCGGCCGAACCGATGTGGTGGCCATCGTCTAGCGAAGAACGTTCTGGTTGTGGAACAGTGCTAGAACGGTTGGCGTATAGAGGTACTCGAGCGCCTGGATCCCAACGAAGCACCAGACGACGCCCGAGTGCACCGCGCGCGCCACGCCCTCGGCGCCCCCCTTGGCGCTTATACCTTTATATATGCAGATGGCGGCGACGAGCGCGCCGAAGAGGATGCACTTGATCTCGCCGCCGAAGAGGTCGACCAGCGTTCCCTGGGTAAAGAAGCTCGCCAGGAACGCACCGGGGTTGACGCCGACCACTGCCACGGCGATGAAGAAGCCAGATAACGTGGTGAAGACGATCATGGGGACGTTGTAGAGCGCTGTCATGACCATCAGCGCCAGGGCCCGGGGCACGACGATGAAGAGGACGTTGGAGAGCCCCATCACGCTCAGCGCCTCGAGCTCCTGGCGAACCTGGCGGGCGCCAAGATCGGCAACGATGGCCGTGCCGCTCACGGCGGCGATCATCAGTCCGGTGGCAACCGGCGAGAATTCGCGGATGTTCGCCATCACGGTGAAGCCGCCCAGCCGGTACTCGCTGCTGGCCGCCTTGAAGAAGTGGCCGGCCTCCAGAGAGACGATGATGCCCCAGCCGACACCGGTGAGCAGCAGCGGGATGAAATTCGCCGTCAGGATGAAGCGGCACTGATCGAAGAATTCCTTCCAGTAGAAGGGCCGCCGAGCGGCGCCGCGCAATGCTGCCCAGAAGAGCAGGGTCAACTCGCCGAGGTTGGTCACGGAGCGTTGCGCCCGCCCGATCATGCTGCTACTCCCGCCCCAGACTCCATCTGCCACCCTACGGGTGGCGGCTCACCCATCCTTACAGTATTGTATACGCCTTTCCCCACAATCCCTTGACACGTGATCTCGACGCCGCCGTATACCGGCCGCGCCGGTCGGCTGTCCGCCGCTGTCACATTTGCTGCTCCGGCGGTGCGTACGGGCTGGATGCTGCAGCTCGATGCCTGGCGCCCCCGCGTAACTCCGGCGCCCTTGGGCGCGATTAACCACAACGTGCCGGATTCCTTCGAACGGCTGTTCCTGCAGGAGTATCCAAAGGTCGTCGCCATCGCCTACCGGGTGCTTGCCGACCGGCCGGCGGCCGAGGACGTCGCCCAGGAGGTCTTCCTCAAGTTCCACCGGCGCCTCTCCCCCGACTCCGAGTGGGCTTCGGGGTGGTTGCATGCGGCCGCGGTTCATTCGGCACTCAACGTGATTCGTGGCGAGCGGCGGCGCGCGCAACGAGAGTCGGCACACGCGCTCGACCCAGCCCAAACATCCACGGCGAACCCGGAGCGGGTGGTCGAGGAAGCGGAAGGACGGCGCGAGGTCCGGCGCGCGCTCCGGCGGCTTCCTCAGCGCACGGCAGCGCTGCTGATGCTTCGGTACAGCGGCTTGAGTTACGCGGAGGTCGCCAGCGCGCTTGGTATCAAGGTTGGAAACGTGGGAACGCTGCTGCGCCGGGCGGAAGACGCCCTGCGCAAGGAGGTCAACCGTGCGACATCTGAGTGATGGGACGCTGCGACGCATCTACGATGAGCCGCTGGCGCTGACGGCGACCGACCAGGCGCACTACGAAACCTGCGCCGAGTGCAAGACGCGCTTTCAGGCGATTGCCACCACAGCCCGGGCGGCGAGCGCGCTCCTGGAGTTGCCCGCCTTTGCGCCCGAATCTGGTGCAGCCTTTCGGTCGGTTCAGGCTCGCATCCAAAGGGAAGAGGCGGCTCGGCCGCCGCGCTGGTACGAACGCTGGTTGGGCCGGACAACGCTCAGCCTGCGGCCGTTGGCCACGCCGGCGATCGCGGTGTTGCTGGCAGCCGCGCTGGCCACCGGCTTCGCTGTGAGCGGCGCTGCCGGGAGTCTCATACGGGTGTTCGAGCCGCACTCGATCGTTGCCGTCCAAGTCTCGCCCTCAGACTTTGCCGGCACCGGCGCGATGCTCGACTACGGAGAGGTCACGTGGCTGCCGGCCGCGCCCAGGCCGCAGCTCCTCAGCGATGCCGCTGCGGCACGTGCCCAATCAGGCCTGCCCCTGCTCACGCCCGCCGCCCTGCCCAACGGCGTCTCCGGTCCGGTCAGCTTTGGCGTCGTTTCGCACACCAAGGGATCGCTGACCTTCGACGCCGAACGGCTGCGCGCGTCGGCCGCCCAGAAGGGTGTGCAGGTCAACCCCATGCCGCCCACGATCAGCGGCAGCACCCTGATCGTCAACGCCGGTCCGGCATTGATCGAAGTGTGGGGATTGTCGGCGAGCGCCGCAGAGGCGCAGATACCCACCCTTGTGATCGCGCAGACCCGCATTCCGACGGTCGATTCCACCGGCGCGACCGCGGCCCAGCTCGAGGACTACCTCCTGTCGCAGCCGGGCGTGCCACCGGACATCGCGGCTCAGCTGCGGGCCATCAAAGATCCGACCTCGACGCTTCCGGTCCCGATACCCAAGGGCCTGGCGACCACGCAACCGGTCCAGGTCAACGGCGTGTCGGGACTGCTGATCAAGGCGGCAATTGGGGCGGGCGTGGTCTGGGAGAAGAATGGCGTAATCTACGCCGTCGGAGGCCAACTCACTCCCGACCAGGTGCTCGCCATTGCAACAACCCTCCACTGATCGCAAGCTGAATCCGATCGAGGCGGCCGACGCCGCCTCCCTGGCCGTTCATACGCAGGACCTGGCCAAGCGTTACGGGAAGACGGTCGCGCTCAGCGGCCTGACGATGAGCGTTCGGCGCGCCGAGGTCTTTGGATTCCTGGGGCCGAACGGCGCGGGCAAGACGACCGCCGTCAAGCTGCTCGTCGGCCTCGCCCGCCCGACCGCCGGCGAGGCATGGGTGCTGGGTACGCCGGTTGGTGACTTGAGAACTCGCCGGCGACTGGGTTACCTGCCGGAGCTCTTTCGTTACCAGGGTTGGATGAAGGCGAGCGAGGTGCTGGGCCTTCACTGCGAGCTGGCCGGCCTGCCGCGCTCCGCATGGAAGGCGGAGATTGCCGGTGCGCTCGAGACGGTTGGACTCAGGGAACGTGCCGATGACCGGGTGGAAGGTTTCTCGAAGGGGATGCAGCAGCGCCTGGGTCTGGGCGTCGCCTTGCTCGGACGGCCCGAGCTGGTGCTGCTGGACGAGCCGACCTCGGCGCTGGACCCGGTCGGACGGCATGACGTTCGGGAGATCATCCGGCAGCTGAAGGCCAGGGGCACCGCGGTGTTCCTCAACTCGTGGCCGTGTGATCGCTACCGGAACGATGTCGCAGATCCTCGGGCAGGATGGAGCGGTTCGGCTGCGAGTGACGGGGCTGCCGCCGGCGGGACGTGCCTCACTGCGCGCCTTCGGCAATCTCGAGGACGAGGGTGAGTGGCTGACCTTCCGCGGTCTCTCGCCGGATCGGGTTCCCGAACTGGTGAGCGAGATCGTGAACCAGGGCGGCCGGGTTTATGCGGTCGAGCCGCGCCACGAAACGCTGGAGGATCGCTTCCTGCAGTTACTCAAGGAGCAGGACGTTTGATGCACGTTCTCACGATTGCCCGACTGACCGTCCTCGAGGCATCGCGCCGAAAATTGCTGCTCGCCCTTGCCCTGCTGACCCTCGTGGTGATCGTCTTGACCAGCTGGGGGTTCAGCCGCCTGCCGACCATGAAGGGCGTTACCTCGGCCGAAGTCCGAGTGGCGGCGTCGCAACTCACGATCCTGGTGGCCTTCATGTTCAGCGGCGTGCTGGCGCTCGGCTCCACGCTGGTGGCGGCACCGAGCATCGCCAGTGACATCGAGTCCGGGATCGCGCTCGCGATTCTGCCCCGGCCGATCCGCAGGAGCGAGGTCCTCATGGGTAAGTGGCTCGGCCTGGCGGTGCTCATCGCGCTCTACGCGGCCCTCAGCGGTGTCCTGGAGATGATCGGCATCCGCTGGGCGACCGGCTATCTGCCGCCGAACCCGACCGCGGCCCTCAGCTTCGTCGCAGCCGAAGGCATCGTCCTGATGACGCTCGCCTTGCTGCTGAGTACGCGGCTGGCGCCGATGACGGGTGGGGTGATCGCCCTCGTGCTCTTCTTCGTAGGCTGGATCGGCGGCATCGCGCTGGCGATCGGCCAGACGTTCGCGAACGACACCATCATCAACATCGGCGTGGGCAGCCGCCTCCTGATCCCGACGGACGGCTTGTGGCACGGCGCGATCTTCTACCTGGAGCCATCCGACTTTCTCGCCGCCGCCCAGGCTGCCGGGCGGGCCCGAGCGGGCAACCCGTTCTTTGCCGACGCGGCCCTCCCACTTCCCTACCTCCTGTGGATCGCGGCCTGGATCCTGATCGTCCTGGTGCTGGCGAACTGGAGCTTTGCGAGGAGAGACCTGTAGCGGCCGCTCAGCGACCGGTTGTGCGCACCAACCTGAGCGTGGATCCCTGGACCAGCAGGGCGACCAGCGTGGCCAGCGCGAAGGACAGACCGATGCCGAGCCGATCAAGACCGAGGGCCAGCACCAGGAAGAAGCTGGCAAACGCGAAAAGCCCGAGGAGCAGACCTCTGAGCACGGCGTTGGCCCCGGCGCCGCTCTGGCGTTGAGCGAAGATCGCCAGCACACCGGCGTAAACCGGAAAGGGCGAAAGCAATCCACTGAGGTGAGCCCCGATTCGTGGCGCGATTCCAGTCAGCACCAGCACCAGGCCGGTGGCCAGAACGATTCGCAGCGGTAAATCCCAATCTGGTACGACGGGTCCTCGGGCAGGCTGGTTTCCGTTTCGGGGCATGAGCACCATCGCCAGGATCAGCGAGCCAACCACGGCCCCATAGGCGACCAACGCCGGCAGGCTGACCCGCTGAAAGCCGATCGTCGCCAGGGCGAAGACCCCGCAGCCGGCGGCGGCGGCCGGAAACCACGCGGTGCGGACCGCAACCCTGGCGTAGGCAACCGCGAATGCAGCTTGAGAGATGGTGCCGAGCAGAACGGCAAGGGCGGCCGTCGTGGCAAAGGCGGTGCCCTGGTCCAGCGCCAGAAAAAAGATGACGGGCGCCGAGGTAAGCGGCAGCCCGACAAGCCAGCCGCTCATCGCTTCGCCCCAGCGGCGTCCCACCAGCGTGGCGGTGGCGATGAGCGCCGGCGTCAGGACCACCTTGAGCAACAGGCTGGGGGGCAACGGCCTGTAGTGTAGGCGCCAAAGCGCCATTGACTTAGGCGTTCGCCAACCGTACATTTAGCTCGCAAAACGGCGACTGCGAATTCAAGGAGGGGAACATGGGAGTAGCGACCTACGCACCGCCGGCGCAGCGAATCGGAGAGGAGCTCGTCTACCCGGACGGCCGGCACGAGCTGGCCGACGATACGGCGATTCGCGACAGCCCGCTCTACAACACCGACCTGGCGCCGGTACCGATCAAACACCGCACCTGGACGACCTATAACTACATGGCGCTCTGGATCGGAATGGCGCACAACATCCCGACGTATTTACTGGCATCCGGCCTCGTCGCGCTCGGCATGGCCTGGTACCAGGCCATCCTGACGATCGCGCTGGCCAACATCATCGTCCTGGTTCCAATGCTGGCAAATAGCCATGCCGGCACGAAGTACGGCATCCCGTACCCGGTCTTCGCCCGGGCGTCGTTCGGTGTCTTCGGCGCAAACGTCGCGGCCCTCCTCCGGGCGGGCGTCGCGTGCGGGTGGTTCGGGATCCAGACGTGGATCGGCGGCAGTGCTCTCTATGTGCTCGCCGGCAAGCTGTTCGGGGCGACCTGGACCAACTCGGCGATGGTGGCGGGCCAGCACTGGACCCAGTGGCTGAGCTTTGCGATCTTCTGGGCGATCAACATTTTCATCATCCTGCGGGGTATGAACGCCGTCCGCCGCTTCGAAAACTGGGCGGCGCCGTTCGTGCTGATCGTCGCGCTCGGGCTGCTGGCCTGGATGGTGGGCAAGGCGGGCGGCTTCGGACCGATCCTCAGCGAGCCGGGCAAAGTGGGCTGGGGTAGCAACTTCTGGTTGGTGCTATTTCCGCCCGCGCTGATGGGGATGATCGCGTTCTGGTCGACACTGTCGCTCAACATGCCCGACTTCACCCGGTTCGGTAAGAGCCAGCGAGCCCAGGCACTTGGCCAGGTGCTCGGCCTGCCGACCACCATGACCCTGTTTCCCCTGGTGGCTGTACTGATCACGGCGGCCACGCAGAAGGTGTACGGGGCGCCGATCTGGGATCCGGTGACGCTGACGGGAAAGTTCGACAATCCCCTGGTCGTGGTCTTCGCACTCTTCACGCTGGCGGTCGCCACCCTGTCCGTCAACGTGGCGGCCAACATCGTGAGCCCCTCGTACGACTTCTCGAACGCCCTTCCTAAGCTGATCAGCTTCCGCACGGGCGGCCTGATCACCGGTGTCCTCGGGATCGTGATTGCGCCCTGGCGGTTGATCGCCGACCCGAACGTGTACATCTTCACCTGGCTCGGCTTCTACGGCGGGGCGCTGGGCGCGATCGCCGGGGTGCTGATCGCCGATTACTGGGTGATGCGCAACACGAATCTCAGTCTGGGCGACCTCTATCGCGTCAATGGCGAATACCGATATTCTGCCGGCTTCAACTGGCGAGGCCTGGTCAGCCTGGTGGTAGGCGGAGTACTCGCGGTGGGAGGCGCCTACACGGCGCCAGGCACGCAAGGGCCATTCCCCGCGAAGGGGATCATCGGCCCGCTCTACAGCTGGTTCCCATTCCACGTCTATGACTACAGCTGGATCGTTGGCCTGGTGGCGGCGTTTGTCATTTATCTGGCGCTCTCAGCGATGTTCCCGGTGAGCGCCGTATCCCGGCGACCGCGGGCAGCGGCGGCGACCTAAACTCGGAGCGATTGCGCTGAAGCCCCGACCTCGCGGCCGGGGCTTCAGCCTTTCAGGAGATCAATGGCACGACTGAGTTTCGGCGTCTGCTTCGCTCCGGATCCTCCGCCCAGCCGCTGGGTCGATCTGACCAAGCTCGCTGAGGCGGAAGGCTTCGACTACGCCTGGCTCTTCGACTCGCACGTCCTCTGGCAGGAGGTTTACCCGATCTTCACCCTGATGGCGGCCAACACCCGACGCATCAAGATCGGTCCCTGCGTCACCAACCCGGCCACCCGCGATCCGACCGTGACCGCCAGCGCGCTGGCCACCTTGAATGAAATCTCCGGCGGCCGGATGGTGATGGGAATCGGACGGGGCGACAGCGCCCGTCGGGTGCTCGGTCAGAAACCCGTCAGCGTCGAGCAGATGGAGGCGGACTGCCGGCTGATCCGCGATCTGGCGGCCGGCCGTGAGGTGAGCTACGACGGCGTGAAGATCCGGCTCAAGTGGGCGGAGCACGAATTGCCCATCTGGATCGCAGGCTACGGACCGAAGGCGCTGCGGGCGGCCGGTCGCGTCGCAGACGGCGTCATCATTCAGCTGGCCGACCCCGCCATCATCAAGTGGTGCCTGCAATTCGTGCGCGAAGGGGCTCAGGAGGCGGGGCGCTCGTTCGACGACATCCAGATCCAGGCGGCAGCTCCCGCGTTCATCTCCAACGACCTGGCGGCGGCGCGCGAGCAGGTGCGCTGGTTCCCCGCTCTGGTGTCGAACCATGTCGTCGACCTGCTCAAGCGCTACGATGCCCAGGATCTGCCCAAGACGCTCACCGACTACATCAAGGCGCGCGACCACTATGACTATGCTGATCACGTCAAGCGAGGCGCGGCGCACGCAGACTTCGTCCCTGACGACGTCATCGATCGCTTTTGTGTGATCGGGACCGTGGAGCAGAGCCGGCAACGGATCGAGGAGCTGATCGACGCCGGTGTGGACCAATTCAACCTCTACCTGATGGTGGAGAAACCCGAGGCAGTCATCCGCGAATACGGCGAGGCGATCATCCCGGCGTTTAGCTAGCGAGGAGGCGAGGCATTCATGGCGAAAGTACGGGCGGCGCTGATCCAGGCGTACGCGAACATGCCCAAGGAAGAGGCAATCAAGAAGCACGAGGAATTAATCGGACAAGCGGCGGCCAAGGGAGCGCAGGTCACCTGCCTGCAGGAGATCTTCTTCGGGCCCTACTTCCCGGCGGAACAGGACACGAAGTGGTACGACACCGCCGAGCCCGACGACGGTCCCACCATTCGGCGAATGCAGGAGCTGGCGAAAAAACACAAGATGGTGCTGGTGGTGCCTTTCTACGAGGAGGCACAAACCGGCGTCTACTACAACACCGCGGTCGTGATCGAAAACGACGGGACGGTGGTCGGCAAGTACCGAAAGACGCATATCCCGCACGTCGGGCCATGCTTCTGGGAAAAGTTCTATTTCAAGCCGGGAAACCTGGGCTACCCGGTCTGGAACACGTCGGTCGGCCGGGTGGGCCTGCTGATCTGCTACGACCGGCATTTCCCCGAACCGGCGCGCGAGCTTGGCCTGAAGGGGGCGGAGCTGGTCTTCAATCCATCCGCGACCGTCAAGTCCCTCTCGAAGTATCTCTGGGAGCTGGAGCAGCCGGCCCACGCGGTGGCCAACGGCTACTGGATCGGTGCCATCAATCGCGTTGGAGTGGAAAAGCCCCTCAATGAGGCGCAGTTCTACGGGTCGAGCTATTTCTGCGACCCGCGCGGACGGATCATCGGCAAAGCTTCCGAGACCGAAGACGAAGTCCTGGTCTGCGACCTCGACCTGGACATGAACCGGGAGGTGCGCAACACCTGGCAGTTCTTGCGCGACCGCCGGCCGGAGACCTACGAGGATCTGGTCAAGGCGCTGCCATGAAGACCCTGATCCGGAACGGGACGGTGGTGACGGCGAGCGACACGGCGAAAACCGACGTGCTGATCGATGGAGAACAGATCGCCGCAATCGGCAACGGCCTGGAGGTGAAAGCCGACCAGACGATCGAGGCCGAGGGCCGCTACGTGATGCCAGGAGCGGTCGACGTCCACACCCATATGGAGCTACCCTTCGGTGGCACCTTCGCCTCCGACGACTTTGCCACCGGCACCGCGGCGGCTGCCTGGGGCGGCACCACGACCATCGTCGATTTCGCGGTACAGACGTTCGGCCAAACCCTGCGGCAGGGACTCGACCAGTGGCATCAGAAGGCGGATGGCAAAGCGTACATCGACTACGGATTCCACATGATCGTGCGCGAGGTCAGCGACTCGATCCTCAAGGAGATGGACACGCTGGTCAAGGAGGGGGTGCCCTCTTTCAAGTTGTTCATGGCCTATCCCGGCGTCTTCATGCTCGATGACGCGTCGATCTTCCGCGCCATGAGCCGTACCGCCGAGAACGGCGGCTTGATCATGATGCATGCCGAGAACGGTGGCGCGATCGACGTACTCGTCAAGCGCTACCTGGCTGAAGGCAAGGGCGACCCCATCAACCATGGACTGACGCGACCCGCGAGCATGGAAGGCGAGGCGACCAGTCGGGCTATCGCGCTCGCCCGCCTGGCCGAGGTCGCCGTCTACATCGTGCACCTCAGCTCCCGCGATGCGCTCGATGCGGTGCGGGAGGCGCGCGACGATGGCGCGCCGGCCTTTGCCGAGACCTGCCCGCAGTACCTGTACCTCAGCCTCGAGGACCTCGGTCGCCCGGGCTTCGAAGGCGCGAAGTATGTCTGCTCGCCGCCGCTTCGAACGAAGCCCCACCACGATGAGCTCTGGAAGGGCCTGATCCAGGACGACCTGCAGCTGGTCGCCACCGACCACTGCCCATTCCATTTCAAGGGACAAAAGGAGATGGGCCGGGGCGACTTCTCCAAGATCCCCAACGGGCTGCCCGGGGTGGAAGATCGCTTCACGCTGATCTACCACGGCGGGGTGAACTCCGGGCGTATCTCGGTGAATCGGTTCGTAGAACTGGTCGCCACGGCTCCGGCCAGGATGTTTGGCCTCTTTCCCAAGAAAGGCACGATCGCGCCGGGGAGCGACGCCGACGTCGTCGTCTTCAACCCGAATGTCGAGCGGACCCTGTCGGCAAGGACTCACCACATGAACGTGGATTACAGTTGCTACGAAGGCATGACGGTGAAGGGCCTCCCCGAGGTGGTGATCCAGCGGGGCAATGTCCTGGTTCGCGACGGGAAATTCCAGGGCGTCAAGGGCGCCGGCCAGTTTCTGCGGCGTTCGGCGTTCCACGGCGTGCCGGCCGGCGAGCCAAGCCCGGTAGGAGTGACGGCATGATTGCGACGAAAACCGTTCAGAGCTTTATCGGCGGAAAGTTCCGCGATTCGCGCGCGGACAAGAGCGATCCGATTCCCAACCCGGCGACCGGCGAGACGATCGCCAGCCTTCCCTATTCGACCCGCGAGGAAATCAACGAGGCGATTGCCGCGGCCAAGAAGGCCTTTCCCGGATGGAGCGAGACCCCGGTGCCCGAGCGGGCCCAGGTGATGTTCCGCTTCAAGGCCCTCTTCGACCAACACATCGATGAGCTCTCGGCGCTGGTGACCCAGGAGAACGGTAAGACCCTCGATGAATCGCGGGGCGAGGTCAAGCGGGCGATCGAGGTCATCGACTTTGCCTGCGGCGCTCCCACGCTCATGATGGGCCAGAACCTCGACCAGATCGCCAAGGGCATCGATGAGGAGCTGACCCGATTCCCTGTTGGCGTGGTCGCCGGCATCACGCCCTTCAACTTTCCAAACATGGTGCCGATGTGGATGATCCCGGTTGCGATCGTCACTGGCAACACCTTCGTGTTGAAGCCATCGCAATTGACACCCCTCTCGGCAATGCGGATCGCCGAGCTTCTTCAAGAGGCCGGGCTGCCGGAGGGTGTGTTCAATGTTGTCCACGGCGCCAACGACGCCGTGAATCAGTTGCTGACCCACCCGGATGTTGCCGGCGTGTCGTTCGTCGGTTCCGCCACGGTTGCCGCCTACATCTACGCCACCGCCGCGGCGAACGGGAAGCGGGTCCAGGCGCTGGGTGGCGCCAAGAACCACATCCTGGTGATGGATGACGCCGACCTGGAGCTGTCGGCGCCTCATGTGATCTCATCGGCGTTCGGCAATGCCGGGCAACGCTGCCTGGCTGGCAGCGTGGCCGTGGGCGTCGGTAAGATCGGCGACGCCCTGGTGCGGGAGCTGGCCAGCGACGCGGCGAAGCTGAAGGTCGGTCCGGGAACCGATCCCAAGGCGACACTCGGGCCTGTGATCCGGGCTGAGCGCAAGGCGAAGCTGATCGAGTACATCGACGGCGCCCAGACGGAAGGGGCGCAGCTGGTCTCGGACGGCCGCAGCGTTGAGCTGAAGGATGGCTTCTTCCTGGGCCCGACGATCTTTGATCGGGTCACCCCGAACATGAAGATCTGGAAGGAGGAGTTGTTCGGCCCGGTGCTGTCGGTGATGCGCGCCTCGGACATCGACGAGGCCTTGAACCTGCTCAACGCCAGCACCTACGGCAATATGGCATCGATCTTCACCGGCTCCGGCAAGTACGCCCGGGAGTTCAAGCGTCGGGCCCAGGCCGGCATGCTGGGTGTGAACATCGGCGTCGCGGCCCCGATGGCGTTCTTCCCCTTCACCGGCTGGAAGAACTCATTCTTCGGCGACCTACACGCCACCGGGCAGGACAGCGTGCGGTTCTATACCCGGCATAAGGTGATCACGACCCGGTGGCTTTAGAAACGAGCGCTCGGCCACGTGTGCTGAGCGGCGAGGAGATCGTCGCCCTCTGCCGCCAGTACACGCTGTACGACTGGATGGCGCAGTCGGCCGCCGATCCAATCCCGGTTGATACCGCCAAGGGCGTCTACTTCTACACCCCGGACGGCAAGCGCTATATCGACTTCAACAGCCAGCTGATGAGCGTCAATGCCGGGCACGGCGACCGGCGCATCATCGAGGCCATCAAGCGCCAGGCCGACAAGCTGGCGTTCGCCAATCCCTTCATGGCGCACGAGCCGCGGGCGCTGTTGGGGAAGAAGCTCGCCGAGTTGCTCCCCGGGGACATCGACAAGGTCTTCTTCACCCTTGGCGGCGCGGAGGCGAACGAGAACGCCGTCAAGCTGGCCCGGGCGGTCACCGGCCGCTATAAGATCGTCTCCCGCTACCGCTCCTACCATGGCGCGACCGGGGCCGCGATGGCGATGACCGGCGACCCGCGTCGGTGGCCCAACGATCTGGGAACGTCCGGCGTGGTCCACGTGCTGGACCCTTACCACGGGCCGCAGCGCGAGGTCGACTCGGCCGAGGAATCGTTGCGCTACCTCGAGGAGACGATCCAGCTCGAGGGACCGAACACCATTGCCGCGTTCTTCCTGGAGACCGTGACCGGAACCAACGGCGTGCTGATCCCGCCGGACGGCTACCTCCAGGGGGTCCGCGACCTCTGTGACCGCTACGGCATCCTGATGGTCTGCGACGAGATCATGTCGGGCTTCGGCCGGACCGGGGCCTGGTTCGCCGTCAACCACTGGAACGTGGTCCCCGACATCATCACGATGGCCAAAGGGCTCACCAGCAGCTACGTCCCGCTGGGCGCGGTTGGCATGCGCCCGAGGGTCGCCCAGCACTTCGAGAGGAACGTCTTCTTCGGCGGCCTGACTTACAACAGTCACCCGCTGGCATGTGCCGCCGCGCTGGGCGCCATTCAGGCCTACGAGGAAGACGACATGATCGGCAATGCAAAGCGAATGGGCGAGCTGATGAAGCGCCATCACGAAACCCTGCGGGTAAAACACCCGTGTATCGGGCTGACGCGGTCGATCGGCCTCTTTGGAATCCTGGAGCTGGTCCGCGATCGCAAGACGATGGAACCGCTGGCGCCGTTCAACGGGACTTCAGATGAGATGAAGGCGGTCGGCACGTACTTCCGCGAGCACGGCCTGTACACTTTCGTGCGCTGGCACACCATCATGACGAACCCGCCGCTTTGCATCAACGAGGACGAGCTGGCGGAAGGCTTCGCCATCATCGACAGGGCGCTTGACATCGCCGATCAGGCCATCGCGTAGCGTCGTACGGGATGACCCGTTACAGCCTGATCCGGGGTTTGCCGAACTGTACGCGAGCCTGCCCGACGCCACGGATCTCTGGCCATGGAAGGACCTCGCGCTTGCGGCAACCCCACCCGTCCTCTATCTGGGCATCGGGACCGGCCGGCTCGCCGTGCCGCTGCACGAGGCCGGCGTCACGCTGGTCGGGGTCGATAGCCACCCCGGGATGCTCGAGGCACTGCGACGACGTCTTCCAGACACCGAACTGATTCGATCTCGGATCGAAGACCTCAACCTGGGCCGGCAGTTCGATCTCATCATCGTCCCATCGAACATCCTCTGTCTCGTGGAGCGGCTGCGCGCCGCGGCGAACCACCTATCCGTCGGCGGCACGCTCGCCTTCGAGTTGACCAATCCCTACTGGCTACAAGCCGGCGCGAGCCACGGGGTGCGGGTCCAGTCGTTTGATGGCAATGGGGCGCGGTTCAAGATCGACTACGCGCTGGCCGATGGGCGCGTCGTTACACAGCAAGCCGAGATTCCGCTTGTGTGGCCCGACGAGGTCGAAAACTGGCTTGCCACCGGCGCGGGGTTGAGGTTGCGCCGGATGTTCGGACGCGAGGATGCGGAGCTCGCCGCGAGTCCCAGTTTCTACGTCGTGGCTGCCCGCGGTTAGAGTTAGCGAGGCCATGGGGGAGGAATCCAGCGAGCGGCGCACCGGAGGGATCGTCCGCCGTGGCGTGGAGCGGCAGATCGAGGACCGCAAGCTGCTGGAGCGGCCGCAGCTCCCGCCAGAGTTTCTCGAGAGCGACCCCTGGCGAGTGCTGCGGATCCAGGCAGAGTTCGTGGCGGGCTTCGATGCGCTCGCCACGCTAGGTCCGGCCGTAACCTTCTTCGGCTCGGCGCGCGTTCGTCCACCCGACCCGATGTATGATGCCGCGCGCGCCCTGTCGGCGGAGCTCGCCCGCCGGGGCTTTGCAGTCATCACCGGAGGCGGGCCGGGCACGATGGAAGCGGCCAATAGGGGCGCGCGTGAGGGTCGCGGGCTCTCAGTCGGCTTGAACATCGAGCTGCCCTTCGAGCAAGGCCTCAACGAATACGTCAACCTGGGCATCGAGTTCCACTACTTCTTCGTCCGCAAGACGATGTTCGTCAAGTACGCCGAGGCCTTCGTCATCTTCCCGGGCGGCTTCGGCACCATGGACGAGCTGTTCGAGGCACTGACGCTGATTCAAACGGGGAAGATCGTGCACTTCCCGGTGATCATGTTCGGTTCCGACTACTGGGCCGGGTTGCACCAGTGGATCCGCGACCGGGTGCTGGCTGAGGGCAAGATCTCGCCGGAGGACCTGGACCTCATGGTCGTCACTGACGACATCCAGCACGCCGCCGACATCGTGCAGCAGTACTACCAACGGAAGGTGCTGGAGAGCAAGCCGAAAGAGCGGGCGGAGCCCAAGAAGAGCGACGCCCAGTGACGTCGTCCCTGGAGCTGTTATTCCTCCAGGATGGGGCGCAGCCGGCCGAGCGGGTGGCGGGCGAACTAGCGGGCTTCATCACCGGCGCCCAGCGCAGCCTCGATATCGCCATCTATGACCTGAATCTGACCGGCGCCCCCGCAGAGAAGCTACGCGCGGCGGTCCAGGCGACCGCCGCACGCGGGGTCGCGATCCGGCTCCTCTACAACGTCGACTTTCCCAACCCGATCCCGGTGCCGCCGCCCTCGCAGGCCGACACCGCCTTCATCGCCAGTCTTGGTGTGCCGACCAAACCCGTGTCAGGCGTTCCTGACCTGATGCATCACAAATACATCGTGCGCGACGGCGCGACCGATGCGGCGACGGTCTGGACCGGCTCCATGAACTGGACGAACGATTCGTGGACGCGAGAGGAGAACGTCATCGTCAAGATCCCGTCCCCAGCATTGGCAGCGGAGTACGCGAAGAACTTCGGGGAACTGTGGGAAACCGCCCGGGTCGAAGGCAGCGGGAAGTACGATCTCGCCGGCGTCCCCATTGCTTACGAGGACAGTTTCGTAAAGGCGCACGTCTTCTTCGCGCCGGGGCGCGGGCGCCAGATGGCGCATGTGATCGCTGACCGGATTGCGCATGCAAAGCACCGCATCCGGGTGTGCTCGCCGGTGATCACCGCCGGAGTGATCCTGGGGACGCTGGGCGACCTGGTGCACAGAACGCATCCAGATTTCAAGGGTGTCTATGACCGCACGCAGATGGCCGAGGTGCTCGGCCAGTGGCGCGTCGACCCCCACGCGACCTGGAAGGGACCGGCCTTCCAGGCGGTGAGCGCCGCTCTGCCGTTCGCCTCGAAGGTGACGACACCCTACTCGCCGACCAGCGTCCACGACTACATGCACGCCAAGATCACGGTGGTCGACAACACGGTATTCACCGGTAGCTACAACCTGTCGCATGCTGGTGAGGACAACGCGGAGAACCTGCTCGAGCTCGACAGCGCGCCTCTGGCCGACCGATTCGTCGAATTCATCGACGCCCTATTTGCCCGCTACGCGGCAACCCCTGCGGCTGCGCGACAATAGAGCTCATGGCGCGGCGTCATCGCGCAGCCCTGGCCGCCGGGTCGCTCTTGTCCGTCGCGGCCCTGCTTCCGCCGGCGATCGGATTCGCCGACCGGCGGCTCAGCCTCCACATGCTGCTGCAGATGCTGCTGTTGGCGCTCGTCATCCCCCTGCTGGCCTACGGCGCGCAGCCGTTGATCGGCGGCAGCCTGGCGCGGCTGCATCCAATCGCCGGCATCCTGGCGCTCAACGTGGTGCTGTTCGGCTCGCAGCTTCCGGCCGTCCTCGACCTCACGGCCAAACACTTGGTGCTGGGCGAGGCGGCGCAGGCCGCGTTCATGACCGGCGCCTTTCTCTTCTGGTCGCCGATCGTCCGCCCCGGAGGTCTGACGCCGATCGCCAAGATCGGCTACCTGATGGTGGCCGGCGTGCCGCCAACCATCCCGGGGATCACCCTGGCGCTCTCGCACCATCTCTTCTATCAGGCGTATCGCTCGATCGAGGACCAGCAGATCGCCGGTCTACTGCTCTTCGGGACGGCGAAGTTCGCGCTGGTCGCCGGAACGTTCGTCATCCTCTGGCGGATGCTGGCTCCGCAGCCGGAACCGCCGGATTGGGAGGATCGGGAGCTGGAGCTCCCGGACCTTCCGCCCAGCGCACCGGCCTGGTTGCGCCGGCTCGACGACGAGCTGCCGGCGGAAGCCGGCCGCCCCCGGACACCGGTTCCGGCCGGCCGCTAGCCACGATCGTCTAGACCAGCGGCCAGGGGTAGGCCCAGCGCGAGGTCGGCTCAGGGTATCGCCCCACCTCGGCCAGGCGGCGAGCCCGCTGAGTGAGCGCCCTGAGTTCGGCGGCCGAGATCAACGCGCGAAGCTCATTGACCCAGCCTTTGCCTAAAGCAAGCTCGCCGGCCACGCGGCGGGCGTCCTCGCGCAGGTTCGCCGCCACGTCTTCGCCGGCGAACTCCCAGATCACGGTTCGAAGCTTGGGCAAGGTATGAAACGTCAGGCCGTTGTCGACGCCCCAGATGCGATCCTGGCGATCAACCAGGCAGTGGCCGCTCTTCCGGTCCGCGTTGTTCACGATGACGTCGAAGGCCGCCATGGTGCGAAAGGCCGCGGCGCGAGCCGGCATCAACGAAAAATAATGCTCGCGGAGGTCGGCGACGATGAACTGCTGTAGCGATCCCGGTCCAAGTGGTCCATTGGCCCGATAGACGGTGAAGGGCACGACCTGCCAGCGGAGCGCGTCGCTGACCAGGTAGGCGGCAACCTCGCGCTTGCCCAGGGTGCCGTCGGGGAAGTCATCGAGCGGCGTTTCGCCAGGGCCGGGTTTGTAGACGGCAAGGGTCTCCGCGCCGTCGGGGCCGCGGACCTGCGCCAGGTAGGTGTAGTTGGAGCAATCCGGCATCAGCCCGCGCGGCTTGATCCGCCCCTCCCGCAGGAGTTGGTGCTGCGCCTCGCCGTCCACGAATGGGGCCGACTGTGCCATCGACCTCAATGATGCCCGTTCAGCCGCGGACAGACGCCGCCATCATGGTCGACGGGTCCGCCGCACATCGGGCAGGGTGGTCGGCCGGCGCTGATGATCCCCGCCGCATGGCTGGCAAGCGCCTGCATCTGGGCGAGGCTCGCCTGAAAGTGTCCGGTAGCCGGCTCAGCACCCTCTTCGACCAGCTCGACCAACGAGACTTCGAAGGTCTTTTCGTCCTGGCTGTAGGTCAGGGTGATGAATCCAACTCGCCAGAGTGGAGCGATCGGTTCTTCGAGGGCCATGTTCGGCACGGCCCCAGCGGGCGGGACGGCGACCCGCGAAAAGACCTCCTGCAACCGCTCGGTCATCGCCCGCAGCTGGTCCTTTTCCATCGCCAGGCTGACCAGCTCGCCGGCGGCCCGCAGCTGGAGGTAAAAGGCCCGCTTTCCGGGTTCACCGATCGCGCCGGCCGTGACCCGGGTCACCTGCTCGAAGTCGAAGCTGGGCGAGGCCATCCTGTTATTCTCCCGCACCGTTTCCGCCCGATGAAAAGAAGAAGCGGGCCGTTGGGGAAACGGCCCGCAAAAGGAGGGGGAGGGTGGGTCGACCCAGTCGTATCTGTACCCAGTTTGCGGGGCGTTGACCAGCGTCCGGCATCCGGCGCGCACCTGATTGCGCTTCGGCCTGAACTGATTCGGCGGGCCGAGTTCGAGTCGCCCTCCAAATCCGTGCCTAGAATGAATCGTGAGGACCTCGTTGGACCCTCGGTGGTGGCACCGCAACCTCACCACGTTCCAGAAGGTGGTGGTAGCGAACAGCGCCATCATCGCCGCGGGCGCCGTCAGCGGACCGCTGATCACGCTGAATTTCTCCGGTCGCACCCGATTGCCGTTCTTGCTGGGCCTGCTCGCCATCGGGCTGGTCGCCATCCTGGTCGCCAACTTCCTGATCCTGCGGCTGGCTTTCAAACCGATGCGCGAACTGGAGTCGACGATGAGCGCGGTGCAGCCCGGGCTCGAGGAACCCCGCGTCCATACGAACTTCTCGGACCCGGACCTGCGGCGAATCGCGACCGTCTTCAACACCATGCTCGACCGGCTGGAGCACGAACGTCACGTGAGCGCGCAGCGTGTCCTGCAGGCACAGGAGCGGGAGCGACAGCGGGTGGCGCGGGAGCTACACGATCAGACCGGCCAGGCGCTGACCCACGAGATCATCAGCCTGGATCTATTGCTGGAGCGGACCGGCGATGCCAAGGCGCGCCAGCAGCTGGAGGCGGTGAAGCGAACGCTGGAGGAAACGCTCGAGGAGGTGCACCGCATGTCCCAGGACCTGCGACCCTCGGTGCTCGACGATCTCGGCCTGGTTCCGGCGCTGCGTACGCTGGCCAAGCAGCCCTCCGGAGCCCAGGTCGCGCTCCAGGTCGATGGGCTGCGCGACCGCCTGCCGGCGCCGATCGAGACGGCTCTCTACCGGATCGCACAGGAAGCGCTGACCAACGCGAATAAATACGCGAAGGCCTCCCGCGTCAACATCGACCTGCGCTGCCTCGATGGCCACGTCCGGCTCCGGGTTCGCGACGACGGCGTCGGATTCGATCCAGGAAGCATCCCCGAGCGGGAGGAGCCGGGACGTGCCGGCCTGGGCATCTTTGGGATGCGCGAGCGCGCCACGCTGCTCCGCGGAACGCTCGAAATCCGTTCGGCGCCGCTCAAAGGGACCGAGGTCGTCGCCCAACTGCCGCTGGAGGACAACCATGTCGGCGGTTGAGCGCCGGTCGATCAAAGTGATGCTGGTCGAGGACCACAACCTGGTGCGCGCCGGGATCCGCGCCGTGATCGACGGACAGAGTGACATCCAGGTGATCGCGGAAGCCACGGAGGGCCGCCAGGCCATCCGGCTGGCACGCGCCAACTGTCCTGACGTCGCGGTCGTCGACGTGGCCATGCCCAACATGTCGGGCATCGAGGTGACGCGCGAGATTCGCCGCCTCTGTCCGCAGACGCAGGTATTGATCCTCACCGCCCATGACAACGAGGAGTATTTCTTTCAGACCCTCAAAGCCGGCGCGGTCGGCTATGTCCTCAAGAAGGCCGCGGCTTCGGACCTGATCGCCGCGATCGAGGCCGCCAGCAAGGGCGAACCATATCTGTATCCGTCCGTGGCGCGGCTCCTGGTCTCGGACTACCTCCAGCGGGCGCCCGAGCGTGAGACCTTCGAGCCGCTCAGCGATCGGGAGCGCGAGGTGCTGCGGCTGGTGGCGGAAGGCAAGACGAACCGGCAGATTGCCGACACCCTATTCCTGAGTATCAAGACGGTGCAGACCCACCGCGACCACATCATGAAGAAGCTGCGGATGCACGATCGCACCGAGCTGGTGAAGTACGCGATTCGCAAGGGGTTGATCGAAGCCGACAGTTAGATCACG
>Ga0209808_1000269_pt1 | contig 26663 bp, 28 predicted proteins | sample GraSoiAngelo_157_FD_186171 | JGI IMG/M metagenome (GOLD analysis project Ga0209808, IMG submission 186171) | Grasslands soil microbial communities from the Angelo Coastal Reserve, California, USA - 14_1009_16_20cm (SPAdes) (version 2) | ecosystem: Environmental > Terrestrial > Soil > Grasslands ... | reverse complement strand
CACCGGCCTCGACGGCGGGCAGGAGCGCGCGCTCGCCGCGCTCGCCGCGCGCACCCGCACGGTGTTCGCCCCCAACATGAGCGTCGGTGTGACCGTGCTGACCGAGCTGGTGAGCCTGGCCGCACGCCTCCTCGACGCGAGCTTCGAGGCCGAGGTCGTCGAGCTGCACCACCACGCGAAGAAGGACGCGCCGAGCGGCACGGCGCTCGCGCTCGGGCGCGCGGTGGCGGCGGCGCGCGGCCTCGCCTTCGAGCGCGCCAGGCGGCTCGCGCGCGAGGGCCAGGTGGGCGAGCGGCCGCGTGACGAGATCGGGATCGTGGGGCTGCGCGCCGGCGACGCCGTCGGCGACCACACGGTGGTCTTCGGCGGCCTCGGCGAGCGCCTCGAGCTCGTCCACCGCGCCCAGAGCCGCGACGGCCTGGCGCGCGGGGCGCTGCGCGCCGCCCTCTGGGTGGCGGGGCGGCCCCCCGGCCTCTACTCGATGCGCGACGTGCTCGGGCTGTGAGACGCGCGGCCGCGCTCGCGATCGCCGTCCTCGCCGCGGCCTGCCTCCACCCGCGGCCCGAGGGGCCGCCGCTCCTCGTGGGCACGAGCGGCGACTACCCGCCCTTCTCGCTCGCGCGCGACGGCACGACCGAGGGGCTCGATGTCGAGGTCGCCCGCCGCTTCGCGCGCGACAGCGGGCGCCGCCTCGAGCTCGTCCGCTTCCGCTGGCCGGAGCTGACGCGCGACCTCGCGGCGGGACGCTTCGACCTGGCGATGGGCGGCGTCACGCTCCGCCCCGAACGCGCGGTGGCGGGCGTGTTCACGCGCCCGGTCGCGGAAGCGGGGGCGGTCGTGCTCGCGCACCAGCGGCTCGACCCGCGCACCTCCTGGCTCCGGCTCGGCGTGAACGCGGGCGGGCACCTGGAGCGGCTCGCGGCGCGGCTCTTCCCGCACGCGCTGCTGGTGCGGACGAACGACAACCGCGCGCTCGCGGAGCTGCTCGCCACCGGGGCCGCGGACGCCATCCTGACCGACGAGGCCGAGGCGGACGCGCTCGCGGTCCCCGGCGCCGTCCGCCTGGGCCCGTTCACGCGCGACCGCAAGGGCTACCTCGGGCGCGATCCGGCGCTGGTCGCCGAGCTCGATGCCTGGCTCCGCGCCCGCGAGGCCGACGGCACGCTCGCCGCGCTCCGCGCCCGCTGGCTCGGCGCCGAGCGGGCGCGCGCGCGCTCCGCCTTCGCCTCGGACCTGGACGCGCTCCTGGCGCTCGTCGACCTGCGGCTCGCCTTCATGCCAGCCGTCGCCGCGGCCAAGCGGAAGACCGGCCGACCCGTGGAGGACCCGGGCCAGGAGGCGCGCGTCCTCGGCGCGGTGCGCGCGCGCGCCGCCGCGCGGGGCCTCGACCCGGCGGCGGTCGAGGCCCTCTTCCGGGCCCAGATTGCGGCGGCGCGCGCCGTGGAGCACGAGTTCCTGGCAGAGCCTGCAGAAGCCGACGCCCTCGACCTCGAGCGCGAGGTCCGTCCGGCGCTCGCGCGCATCTCGGAGCTGATCGTGGCCCGCGCCGCGGACCTGACGGCCGACCCGGCCGCGCTCGCGTCGCTCGATCCCGAGCGGGTGGCCGAGTCCCTGGACGGGTCGCTCGCGCCCGCCCCGCACCGACGCGCGATCGCGAGCGCCATCAGGCACCTCACGGCGAGCCGGGTGCCGGAGTCGGGTCGCGGCGAAGGCCGGGCACCTCGGCCGCCGGCGGGCGGTCGACGAGACGGCGCTCAATTGGCGCTGCTCTCGAGCGTGAGTGCCGGCCGCCGGGCAAGGTAACGCTTGCCGACTAGACGGCCGGGCTGGCCTGGGCGGCCCGAGGCCGAGACCGGACATGTCTAGGCGACCGCTGCGCTCCGCACCGCCCCGGTCTGCGGCACCCTGCACGCCGGCTGGGGTGTCGGTCGCCGCCGCGGGGCGCGGGTGCACCCGCCGGACCTTGGTCGCCCGCCACGCTCCTGCGAGTCAATCAGATGGGCCGCCCTAATCCCCGCGCTGTCGCAGGTTTCTCACCGGCTGTCCGCGAAAATGTCCGTCTCTGGCCAGCGAGGCACGGCATCAGATTCCCGCCCGCCGACTCACTCCGGCCCGAATCGGGGTGCGTCCGTCCGCGAATTCTCGCGCGCTGCGTCTAGCGAGCGCCCTAATCGGCGCCGTGGTGTCGTCTAGAGGAGGAAGCGTTCATGAGCCACTTCGTCGGCCTCTTCCTGCTCTGCCTTGCCGTGACCCTCGCTGTGCTCGGCAACGGCCACAAGCCATGAATCCTCAACGCTTCACGAACCTCGGAAAGGACTGCGACCAGTGCCGGATCACCTGGCCGCAGCCGTGATCGGGTGCGTGTGAGTTCTCACGGTTCGACCACCGCGAAGGATCATCGGCGCGCGCCAACAGGGGGAGCAAGACGAGCGATAGCCTGCCGCCGACCAACGACCGCGGGGCGTGTCCGGAGTGCGGCCTCCGATGCAACCGCATGCAACCCCGCCCTGGGTAAGTCGTCGGGATTACTGTCTTCTCGTTCCACGATTCTGTGACCGGCGTTTGTCAACGAAGGATAACTCCGCTAGAAGCGGGGCGCCAAAGGGCCGTCGTTGCCGATCCAGATCAAAAAAGCCGAGCGAATCCAGAAACTTCCGCCGTATCTCTTCGCTGAGATCGACCGCGTGAAGCGCGAGGTCGCGGCGCGCGGGGCAGACCTGATCAACCTCGGCATCGGAGATCCCGACACCCCGACGCCGGCGCACATCGTGGCCCGCCTGCGCGAGGCGGCGGGCAACCCGGCCAACCACCGCTACCCGGACTACGAGGGCCTGCTCTCCTTCCGCGAGGCCGCCGCGGCGTGGATGAAGAGCCGCCACGGCGTCACGCTCGATCCGGCGACCGAGATCGTCTCGCTCATCGGCTCGAAGGAGGGGATCGCGAACATGGCGGTCGCCTTCGTCGATCCGGGCGACGTCGCCCTGGTGCCCGACCCCGGCTATCCCGTCTACCACATCGGGACCAGCTTCAACGGCGGCGCCACCTACCGCATGCCGCTCCGCCGCGAGAACGGCTTCCTCCCCGATCTCGGGGCCATCCCCGACGAGGTCGCGCGGCGTGCGAAGCTCCTCTGGCTCAACTACCCGAACAACCCGACCGCGGCGGTGGCGCCGCGGAGCTTCTTCGCCGACGCGATCCGCTTCGCCGAGCGCCACGGCGTCATCCTCTGCCACGACGCCGCCTACGCCGAGATCTACTTCGGCGAGCGGCCGCCCAGCATCCTCGAGCTGCCCGGCGGTCGCGAGGTGGCGATCGAGTTCCACTCGCTCTCGAAGACCTTCAGCATGACCGGCTGGCGCGTCGGCTTCGCGGTCGGACACCCGGAGCTGATCGCCGGGCTCGGCCGGGTGAAGACCAACGTCGACTCGGGCGTCTTCCAGGCGGTGCAGGAGGCCGCCATCGCGGCGCTCACCGGCGACCCGGCGGTGGTCGACCGCCTGCGCGCGCTCTACCGCGAGCGGCGCGACGTGCTGGTGGGCGGGCTCCGCTCGATCGGCCTCGCCTGCGATCCGCCGGGCGGCACCTTCTACGTCTGGGTGCCCGTCCCGCGCGGCCTGACCGCGGCCGGGCTCGCCACCCGCTGCCTCACGGAGGCGCACGTCGTGGTCACCCCGGGCAACGGGTTCGGCGACGCCGGGGAGGGATACATCCGGCTCACGCTGTGCAGCTCGAGCGAGCGGCTGCGCGAGGCGGTCGAGCGCCTGAAGGGCCTCCGTCTCTAGCCCCTCGCGCGCGGACGCTCGTCGGGGGCGGGCGCCATGCCTCATCGCGTCTACATCGGGATCGGATCGAACCTGGGCGACCGCAAGGCGAACGCCCTGGAAGCGGTCGAGCGCGTCGCGAAACTGCCGAGCACGCGGCTCGCCCGCACCTCCTCGCTCTACGAGAGCGAGCCGCTCGGCAACGCCAAGACGTGGTTCGTGAACAGCGTGATCGAGGTCGAGACCGAGTTTCCGCCCGACGGGCTCCTCAAGCGCTTGAAAGCGATCGAGAAGGCGATGGGGCGCAAGCCCGTCAAGGGCAAGCGCTGGGGCTCGCGGGTGATCGACCTCGACATCCTCCTCTGCGACCAGGAGGTGGTCGAGACCAGGTCCTTGAAGGTCCCCCACCCCGAGATGCACAAACGCCGCTTCGTCCTCCTGCCGCTGGCCGAGCTGGCGCCGCACGTCGTGCACCCGCAGCTCGGCCAGACGGTGTCCGCGCTCCTCGCCAGCGTGAAGGACGACAAACGGGTCACGCTCCTGCCGCGGGCCTGACGGCGCCGGCCGCCTCTGCTACACTCCGCCGCCGGGAGGGTCGCGGATGAAGCTCTTCATCGACACGGCGGACGTGGGGGAGATTCGCGAGGCGGCGAGCTGGGGCGTCCTCGACGGCGTCACCACCAACCCGTCGCTGGTCGCGAAGACGGGTCGCGACTTCGAGACCGTGCTGCACGAGATCTGCGCCCTCGTCGACGGCCCGGTGAGCGCCGAGGTGGTGAGCACCGACGCGCCCGGCATGGTCGAGGAGGGGGTGCGGCTCGCGCGCATCCACAAGAACATCGTGGTCAAGTGCCCGATGATCCCGGAGGGGCTCAAGGCGACGCGCCTCCTCACCGAGCGCGGCATCCGCGTCAACGTGACGCTCGTCTTCCAGGCCGCGCAGGCCCTCCTCGCCGCCAAGGCGGGCGCTGCCTTCATCTCTCCCTTCGTCGGCCGGCTCGACGACGTCGGGCACGACGGCATGGAGCTGATCGCGCAGCTGCTCGAGATGCTCGACCACTACACCTACCCGGCGGAGGTCCTGGTCGCGAGCGTCCGCAATCCCCTCCACGTGATCCGCGCGGCGCAGATGGGCGCGCACATCGCCACCTGCCCCTTCGCCGTCCTCCAGCAGCTGGTGAAGCACCCGCTCACCGACGCCGGGCTCGAGCGCTTCCTGGCGGACTGGAAGAAGGCGAAGAGCCGGTAGCTACTGGTCCACGCTGGTCGCCAGATCGTCCGCCGCGGCTTGACACGCCCTGCAGTGCAGGGTACTTTATGATGCAAAGCGACGGACTCATGCTCAGGGACCTGGACCAGGCGCTCGCGGAGATCTCGGCGATCCGCAGTCAGATCGCGCGCAGTGTCGTCTTCCGTGGCTATGGCCCCGCGACGCTCGCGACCACCGGGCTCCTCGCCTTCGTCGCCGCCGGGGCCCAGGCGGCGTTCCTCGACGACCCGGCGCGCCACGTCTCCACCTATCTGGCGCTCTGGGCGGGGACGGCGCTCGTCTGCGCCGGTCTCGTCGGCCTCGAGATGATCACCCGCACGCGCCGCGTCCACGGCCCCCTCGCCCAGGAGATGCTGTGGACGGCCGTGGAGCAGTTCGTGCCCGCCGCCGCGGCGGGCGGGTTCTTCACGCTCGTGCTGCTCGCATCGGCCCCGGAGGCCGCCTGGATGCTCCCGGGCCTCTGGCAGGTGATCTTCAGCCTCGGCGTGTTCGCGTCCTGCCGCTTCCTGCCCCCCGCGATCTTCTGGGTCGGCGGGTGGTACCTGGCCGCGGGGCTCGGCTCCATCGCGCTCGCGCGCGGTGAGCTCGCGCTCTCGCCCGCGGCGATGGGCGTCGGGTTCGGAGTGGGGCAGCTCCTCACGGCGCTGATCCTCCACTTCCACCGCGAGGAGGGAGAGGGCGATGCCTAGGCGCGACCGCTCGCCCGGACGCTTCGCCTACGAGGGGCTCGACCGCGTGATCCACGAACGCGCGCGCCTCTCCGTCCTGACCTCGCTGGCGGCGCACCCGAAGGGGCTCGCCTTCGGTGATCTGAAGCGGCTCTGCCGGCTGACCGACGGGAACCTGAGCCGGCACCTGCGCATCCTCGAGGAGCCCGGCCTGGTCGAGATCACCAAGACCTTCCGTGACAATCGCCCGCACACGACCTGCCGGCTCACGGCCGCGGGCCGCCGGCGATTCCTCGAGTACCTGGCGGTGCTCGAGACGGTCGTTGCCGACGCGGCGACCGCGGCCCGGGACGAGGCGCCCGCACGCCGCGGGCTGGTGAAGGGCTTCGCGCCCGCGTGAAAATTTTTTGCCATGAGACTCTACAATGCAAAGTAATCTGAATGGCAGAGCCGATGCGCCCCTGCACGTCGCCGTGATCATGGACGGGAACGGCCGCTGGGCGGCGCGGCGCGGCCTCCCGCGCCCGGCCGGACACCGCGCCGGCGCGGACGCCGTGCGGCGCGTCGTCGAGAGCGCGCCCGGACTCGGCATCGGCGTGCTCACGCTGTTCGCGTTCTCGGCGGACAACTGGCAGCGACCCCGACCCGAGGTGGCGGCGCTCATGCGGCTTCTCCGCGGCTACCTGCGAACGGAGACCGTGCGCGCGGTCGAGAAGGGCGTCCGTGTGAGCGTGATCGGCCGGCGCGACCGGCTCGCGCCGTCGATCGTGCGGGCGATCCGGCGCGCCGAGCATGCCACGCTGGGCGGCCCGCGGCTCCATCTCCGGATCGCGCTCGACTACTCCGCACGCGAGTCGATCGCCCGCGCGGCGCGCGGCTGGGCACGGGCCGGCTCGCCGTCCCTCGACCTCCTCGCCCGGATGATCGCCCAGTCGAGCGACGGCCCCGCGGTGCCCGACGTCGATCTGCTGATCCGCACGGGCGGCGAGCAGCGCCTCTCCGACTTCCTCCTCTGGGAGTGCGCGTACGCCGAGCTCTACTTCACCGAGCGCACGTGGCCCGACTTCCAGGCGGCCGACCTCGCCGCCGCGCTCGCCGAGTTCCGGCGGCGCGAGCGCCGCTTCGGGCGCCTCCCGGGCCCGACGCCGGCAGCGGCCGAGGACCGCCCGCGCTCGACCCGAGAATGGCTCCACTGAGCACCTCGCGGATCGCGGCCTTCCACCGCATGCCGGTCGAGGAGCGGCGGCGGAAGCTCGCCGGGGCGCTCGACCTCTCGCCGGCGGACCTGGAGACGCTCGGCGCGCTCCACGCGCTGCCGCTCGAGGTGGCGGACACGATGGTCGAGAACGCGCTCGGCACCTTCGCGCTGCCCTTCGGGGTAGCGCTCAACTTTCTGGTGAACGGGCGCGAGCACGTGATCCCCATGGTGGTCGAGGAGCCCTCGGTGATCGCCGCGGCCTCGAGCGCGGCGCTGGTGGCGCGCGCGGCGGGCGGCTTCGTGGCGGAGGCGGATCCCGGGACGATGATCGGGCAGATCCAGCTCGTCGAGGTCCCGGACGCCGCGGCGGCGGCGGACCGACTGGGGGTCGCGCGGGCACGGCTGCTGGCGGCGGCGCAGGACCTGACACCGGGGCTCTGCCGGCGGGGCGCCGGGCCGCGGGACCTCGAGGTGCGGCTCGTGCGCACCAAGCGCCGGGGCACGATGGTCGTGGTCCACGTGCTGCTCGACACGGGCGATGCGATGGGGGCCAACGCGGTCAACTCGCTGGTCGAGGGCCTGGCCCCCATGGTCGAGGAGATCGCGGGGGGGCGGGCCTGCCTGCGCATCCTCTCGAACCTCGCCGATCGCCGGCTCGCGCGCGCGGCGGTGCGGATCCCGTTCGCCGCGCTCGCCCGCGCGGGCTTCGGCGGCGAGGAGGTGGCGGAGCGGATGATGTGGGCCTACGAATTCGCCGCCGCCGATCCGTACCGCGCCGCGACGCACAACAAAGGCATCATGAACGGGATCGACGCGCTCGCGGTCGCCACCGGCAACGACTGGCGAGCGCTCGAGGCCGGGGCACACGCCTGGGCGTGCCGCGGCGGCTCCTACACGTCGCTCACCACCTGGGACGTCGAGGACGGGCACCTGGTGGGGACGATCGAGCTGCCGATGGCGATCTCGACGGTCGGGCCGCTCGTGCAGTCCCACCCGTGCGTGGGGCTCGCGCTGCGCATCGTGAACGTCGCGCGCGCGCGCGAGCTCGGGGGGATCATGGCGGCGGTGGGGCTAGCGTCGAACCTGGCAGCGATGCGGGCGCTCGCCACGGAGGGCATCCAGAAGGGGCACATGGCGCTGCACGCGCGGGCGGTGTCGCACGCGGCAGGGGCGCGCGGGGAGAAGGCCGAGGAGCTGCGGCAGCGGCTCGTGGCTGCAGGAGAGGTCAAGATCGACCGGGCGCGCGAGCTGCTGCGCGCCCTGGAGGCGCGCTCGTGAGACCGTCTGCGCGCCGGGGCTCGGCGCCGCGCCCGTCCGCCCCGTCGCGCAGCGAAACGCCGTCGGGGAGTCGCGGCTACAGCCGCCGCTCCGCCCGCAGCGCGACACGCACCGACTCCGCCGCCGCCTCGACCGCCGCAAGCGGCCCCGCGAGCGCCGCCCGTGCCGCCTCGCCGCTTCGCTCGCGCCGCACACGGTCGAGCGCGTCGACGAAGGCCCGGTAGCGCGCGCAGAGCGCATCCAGCGCGTCGAGCGAGGCAGGCGCCGCGCCGGCGCTCCGCGTCCGCGCAGCGCGCGCGAACGCCTCCGCGCGCTCGAGCGGGTAGGTGAGCTCGGGCATGCTCTCGGCGGTGAAGCGCCCGCTCGCGACGAGGTCCGTCCCCTTGCGCGCCGTGAACACCAGCAACTCGGCGTGCGTCGCCGTGAGGCGCCCGTAGGTCCGCCAGAAGCAGCCGGCGAAGAGCACGAGCGCCAGCGCCGCCTTGACCCTGGCCCCGCCGCCGCCTACGATCGCGCGTCTCGGTTCCGCATGGCCTCCGTCTCCCGTCTGCCGTCCATCTACTTCGAGAAGCTGCTCGAGAGCTCTCCGGACATCGTGGTCGCCGTCGATCGGCAGGGCACCATCACCTTCTACAACGACGGCGCGCGGCAGACCCTCGGCTACACGCCCGACGAGGTCCTCGGCCAGCACGTCACGCGCCTCTATCCCGATCTCGCCGAGGCCCGCAAGGTGATGGCGGCGATGCGCCAGGGGAAGAACTGCGAGACGACCTTCGTCATGAAGAGCGGCGCGAGCATCCCGGTCCTGATCGCGGGCTCGATCATCCGCGACGCCGAGGGCCACGAGCTCGGCTCGATCGGCTTCGCCAAGGACCTGCGCGAGATCCGCCGTCACGACCGGCTCGCCACCCTGGGCGAGGTGGCGATCGGGCTCGCGCACGAGATCAACAACCCGCTCGAGGTGATCGTCAACAACCTGAACCTGCTCGAGGCGCACGTGGCGCGTGTCACCTCGGACGAAGACTTCGTGGTCGAGGGGGAGCGTCTCGACTCGATCCACACGGCGCTCAAGCGCATCCAGCACATCGTGAACCAGCTGACCGAGATGGCGCACGGCTCGGAGTACGCCACGCGCGAGTATCTCCCCGGCACGCAGATGACCGACCTCCGCGCCGGGGGTGCGGGCGCCGACGGCGGGCGCGCGGCGGCGCTCGAGCCGCACGATCCGGCGCTCAGCGGCATCCGCATTTTGGTCGTCGACGACGACCTCGGGGTGTGCCAGTCGCTGCGCGATCTGCTCACGCAGGAGGGTTGCGAGGTGCTGGTCGCGACCGGCGGGCGCGAGGGGATCGCGCGCCTCGAGACGACGGTCGTCGACCTCGTGCTGAGCGACGTGGTCATGCCCGACCTGGACGGCTACCAGTTCTTCCAGGAGGTCTCGCGGCGCTGGCCCGGCCTCCCGGTGGTGCTCATGACGGCGTTCCATTTCGACAAGGACCACATCATCAAGCGCAGCCGCATGGCCGGCCTCGAGGACGTCATCTACAAGAAGCCGATCGACCCGCCGCGCCTGCGCGAGATCATCAAGCGTCACGCGCGGCGCGCACAGGCGGCCGCGGGCTGATGCCGGGAGCGACGGCGGCCGCCACGGCGGCCTATCGCGCGGCCCACGCCGAGCTGCCGGGAGCGCATTTCCGTACCCTCGACAGCCTCGCCGTGTCCTCGATCGGCCTGGGGACGTATCTCGGCGAGGAGGACGACCAGATCGATCGCGGCTACGGGCAGGCGATCGTCGACGCCGCCAACTCCGGCTGCAACCTGCTCGACACCGCCATCAACTACCGCGCGCAGCGCAGCGAGCGGGTCATCGGCCAGGCCCTGGTCGCCCTCGAGCGCGAGGGCGGCTTCACGCGCGAGCAGTTCGTCGTGTGCACCAAGGGGGGCTACATCCCCTTCGACGGCGGCGTCCCGGTCGATCCCGGCCAGTACGTGCGCGACACCTACCTGCGGACCGGCATCCTCCAGCCCGAGGACGTGGTGGGTGGCGGGCACGCGATGACGCCGCGCTATCTCGAGGACCAGCTCGGGAGGAGCCTCGGCAACCTGGGCCTCGCCGCCGTCGACGTCTACTACGTGCACAACCCCGAGACGCAGCTCGGCAGCATTCCCCGCAAGGACTTCCTGGTCCGTATCCGCGCCGCCTTCGAGATGCTCGAGCGACAGGTGGCGGCAGGCCGCGTCGGACGCTATGGCGTGGCCACCTGGAACGGCTTCCGGACCCGGCCCGACGCGCGCGAGCACCTCTCGCTCGCCGAGCTGGTGCGCGAGGCGGAGACGGTCGCCGGCCGCGGGCATCACTTCAAGGTGATCCAGCTCCCCTACAACCTGGCCATGCACGAGACGTACTCCTCGGCCACCCAGGTCGTCGAGGGCGAGCGTCTGACGCCGCTCGAGGCGGCGGCGCGCTTCGGCATCGCGGCGGTGGCGAGCGCGGCGATCCTCCAGGGGCAGCTCTCGCGCCGCCTGCCGCAGGCCATGGTCGACGCGTTCCCCGGGCTCCAGACCTGGGCCCAGCGCGCCCTCCAGTTCGTGCGCTCGACGCCGGGGATCACCGCCGCGCTCGTCGGCATGAGCCGCCGCGAGCACGTGGCGGAGAACCTCGCCGTCGCGCGCGCCGAGCCGAGCGAGGCGGGCGTCGCCTCGCTCTTCCGGCAGGTCTGAGCGGTGGCGATCCGCATCACCCGCGTCTACACGCGCCGCGGCGACCAGGGCGAGACGGACCTGGTGGGCGGCTCGCGCGTCGCCAAGGACAGCCCGCGCATCGACGCCTACGGGACGGTCGACGAGCTGAACGCCGCCGTCGGCGTGGCGCGCGCCGTGAACGTGGCCGAGCACCGGCGCTCGCGCGCGGGTCGCGAAGTGGATGCGATCCTCCGCAAGCTGCAGAGCGAGCTCTTCGACCTGGGCGGCGAGCTCGCCACGCCGGCCGCGGAGTTCCGCCCCGGCATGTTCCGCGTCGGCGCGGCCGAGGTGACGGCGCTCGAGACGCTCATGGATCGCTGCCAGAAGGACCTCGCGCCGCTCAAGTCCTTCGTGCTCCCGGGCGGCGGGCGCGTGAGCGCGTTCCTGCACGTCGCACGCACCGTGTGCCGGCGCGCGGAGCGCGACGTGCTCCGCCTCATGCGGCACGAAGACGTCGGCGCGTGGCCGCTCGCGTACCTGAACCGCCTCTCCGACCTGCTCTTCGTGCTCTCGCGCTGGATCGGTCACCACCTGGGCGAGCGCGAGTTCCTCTGGGAGCGACCGCTCCAGCGCGAGGCCGAGCTCCGGGCGCAGCGCAAGCGTTGAGCGCGGGAGCTACCCTCCCGATCTCGCCACCGCCAGGCCGAGCTGACGGCGCAGCTCCGCGTGGTCCGGGTTCACGACGAGCCCCCTCCGCAACACCGGGATCGCATCGGCATAGCGGCCGAACGCCATCAGCACCAAGCCGAGGTTGTAGTACGGTTCCAGGTAGTCGGGATCGATCGCCATCGCCCGCCGAAATTCGATCGCCGCGTCGTTGTACATGCTCTTCTTGAGGTAGGCGGCCCCCAGATTGTTGTGCATCCGGGCGGCCGTCCTCGTCAGCCCCTCCGCCGGCGAGCTGCGCCCAATGACGTCGGTGTAGTGGCGAATGGCGTCATCGTACCTCCCTTCCTTGTAGAGGACGTTCCCGATGTTGTTCAGGGCGTCCTGCCAACCCGGATACGCCTCGAGCGCCGCGCGATAGTGGGAGAGCGCGTCCTCGAACCGTCCCTCTTCCTCGAGCATCTGCCCCGTGTTGTTGTGGGCCATGAAGCTGCGCGGATTCAGAGCGAGCGTATGTGCGTAGAGCGTGGCGTCGTCCTTCCAGTGCGAGGCTTGCACGAAGCTCGAGGCGAGCAGGCTCGCGAGCGCGACGGGAACGACGATGCGCCGAGCGAGCGGTGCGAGCCTCCCCCAGGCGGCCGCGAGGCCAAGGGCCGGGCCGATCATCGGAAGATACAGGTAGTGATCCGCGACATTGGAGTAGTACTGGAAGTCGAACGGCACGAGACCGAGGACCGGCAGGAGCGCGGCGACGAAGAGAGCGACCGCAGCGGCCATGCGAGGCCGCGCGCCGCGGAAGGCCCACGCCGCGGCAAGGAGCGCCGCGGCCGGCATCCACGTGTAGGCCAATGCGCCGCTCGAGACGAGCGACTGCGAGGTGCGTCCGTAGTCCGGGACGAGATGCAGCGGCAGGAGGAGCTTCCCGAGATAGAACGTGAGCGCATCCAGAGCGATCGCCGGCCGCAGCCAGATGGGCGCCACGAAGTGCAGGTGGCCCGCGGCCGGTTGAACGCGAGCCGCGATCAGGGTGAATGCCGCGGCGGCGACGAACCACGGGATCAACCCGCGCAGGCTTCCTGCCCAGCCACGCCGGTGGATCCCGCGGTTCAGGATGACGAGCAGAGCAGGGGCGACGACGGCCGAGGGCTTGGCCAGGAGCGCGCAGGCGAAGGCGCCCGATGCCCACAGGTAGGCGCGGGGGTTCTCGCGTTCGCGGAAGACCAGATACTGGCGGATGGCGAGCAGCGAGAAGAGCGCGGAGAGGAGATCCTTCGTCTCCGAAGCCCACGCGACGGCTTCGCTCTGCACGGGATGAAGGGCGAAGAGGAGCGCGCCGGCCAGCGCGGCCCTTCCGTCGTCCTCCGTGACGAGACGGCGCAGCACCGCGAAGACCAGACCGGCGTTGAGCGCGTGGAGCGCGACGTTGGTCAGGTGGAACGCCCAGGGCTTCGGCCCGACGACCGCCGCCAGCAGCCCCCAGAGCGTGTACGTGAGCGGCGCGTAGAGGTCTTCCAGCGGCGTCGTCCAGAGCGCCAGGAGACTCGCCGCCGAGGGGTGGGCGATCAGGGGATTCTCGGCGATGAAGGCGCGATCATCCCAGAAGAGAAAGCCGTGACCCGCGGTGCGGCCGAAGGCCGCACTGCAGGCCACAGCCAGAACCGCTGCGCAGAGTGCGCGTCGGTTCATTTCTCGGTGAGTCCCCGACTCGTCCTCTCCTCGCCGCCACGCTACGGCGCGGACGAACGCCGCGTCAAGCGCTGGCCCCCCGTCCCGCGCCGGGCGGGGCGGCCGCGGGCCCCGGGAACCCACCCCCGGCCGGCTCGGAGAGAGGGGGCCGCTGCGGCCTGCGCCGGGCCACCCCGAGTCTCGCTGGCGAGTCCGCCTTGACCGTCGCCCGTCGCGTGCTATGCACGGGCAACCGCCGATGAAGCTCCCCATCTACTTCAAGCAGCTCCCGCTCGGCCCGATGCAGAACTACGTCTACCTGCTCGGCGACCCGAACACGCACGAGGCGGCGGTGGTGGATGCGGCCTGGGACGTCGACGCGATCGTGCGCACCGCGGAGAGCGACGGCTACCGCATCACGAAGGACCTCGTCACGCACTTCCATCCCGACCACCTGGGCGGGAGCCTCATGGGCCACCAGATCATCGGCGCCGCGGAGCTCACCGCGCGCGTGCCGGCCAAGGTCTACATCCACAAGGCCGAGCTGCCCTTCGTGCACCGCGTGACCGGGCTCTCGCAGTCCGACCTGGTCGCGGTCGAGGGCGGCGACGAGGTGGAGGTGGGCCAGCTGAAGGTCAAGTTCCTGCACACGCCCGGCCACACGCCCGGCTCGCAGTGCTTCCTGGTCGGCAACGCGCTGGTCTCGGGCGACACGCTCTTCATCGGCTCGTGCGGCCGCGTCGACCTGCCCGGCTCCAACCCCGAGGACATGTACCGGAGCCTCACCCAGGTGCTCGCCGCGCTTCCCGACGAGACCCTCCTCTTCCCCGGCCACAACTACGCCGATCGTCCACGCTCGACGATCGGCGACGAGAAGCGCACCAACATGATGATGCGCTTCCGCGACCTGAAGGACTTCTTGTCGGTGATGGGAGCTGGATGAAGGAGCTCTACCAGCTCGGCGAGACGCCGCCGCTCGGCGAGGTGCCACGGGGGATGCTCGCCCAGGTCGTGCGCCAGGACCGCTTCGGCGAGCCGACCAGGGCTTTCAAGGTGGAGCAGGTCGAGGTGCCGTCGGAGCTCCGGCCCGACGAGGTGCTGGTCTGGGTCATGGCCGCCGGCATCAACTACAACAACGTCTGGGCCGCGCTCGGCGCCCCGGTCGACGTGATCAAGAGCCGGCAGAAGGACCCCTACTTTCCCGACCCCAACCCCTTCCACATCGGCGGCAGCGACGCCTCCGGGATCGTGTGGAAGGTGGGCAGCGCGGTCCGCAACGTGAAGCTCGGCGACCAGGTGGTGATCCACTGCGGGGTGTGGAGCCAGGACGATCCCGTCGTCAAGTCGGGCGCCGATCCGATGTTCGGCCCGAGCTTTCGCATCTGGGGCTACGAGACCAGCTGGGGCAGCTTCGCGCAGTTCACGCGCGTGCAGGCGCACCAGTGCCTGCCGAAGCCGCCCGAGCTCTCCTGGGACGCCGCGGCCGCATACATGCTGGTCGGGGCGACCGCGTATCGCATGCTCGGCGCCTGGCCGCCGCACACGGTCCGGCCGGGCGACGTGGTCCTCGTCTGGGGCGGCGCCGGCGGCCTCGGCTGCCAGGCGATCCAGATCGCGCGCGCGATGGGCGGCGTCCCGGTCGCGGTCGTCTCGAGTGACGACAAGATCGAGTTCTGCACGCGCCTCGGCGCCAAGGGCTGCATCAACCGCAAGAAGTTCTCGCACTGGGGCATGCCGCCGCACTGGAAGGACACGGAGCGGTACGGCGAGTGGCTGAAGGGCGCGCGCGCCTTCGGCGCCGCCCTCTGGGAGGTGGTGGGCGAGCGCAGGAGCCCCCGCATCGTCTTCGAGCACCCGGGCGAGGACACCGTGCCGACCTCGATCTTCGTCTGCGACACGGGCGGCATGGTCGTCATCTGCGCCGGCACGAGCGGCTACACCGCGGTCGCCGACCTCCGCTACCTCTGGATGCGCCAGAAGCGCTTCCAGGGCTCGCACTTCGCCAACGACGAACAGGCGAAGGCGCTGAACGACCTGGTCACGGCCGGCAAGGTCGACCCGTGCCTCTCCGAGACCTTCACCTTCGAGCAGATCCCGCACGTGCACCAGCTCATGTACGAGAACCGCCACCCGCACGGGAACATGGCCTGCCTGGTGAACGCGCCGCGCCCGGGGATGCGCGAGCTGCCGCGCTGATCGCGGGTTGAGCCCGGGCCGCTCGTCGCCGTAGAATGCAACCGATGTCGGCGCTCCCCGAGCTGGCCTTCGAGTCGACGCGCACGCTCACGCAGGAGGAGTTCGCGGCCTGGGTCGCGGCCCGGTGGCGGGGCGACCTGAACCACTACGAGCTGCTGGACGGGAAGGTGGTGATGACACCGCCGGCAGGGTATCCCCAGGGAGCGATCGCAGCCGCGCTGGGCGGCATCCTCGAGCCGTTCGTCCGCCAGCGGAAGCTCGGCAAGTGCTTCGACTCGAGCCAGGGGTTCGAGCTGCCGTCCGGCGACACCGTCGAGCCCGACTACAGCTTCGTCTCGACCGAGCGCTGGCGCGCCATGCCGCCTCCGGTCGAAGGTCGCTTCCTGCGCGTCGTGCCGGACCTCGTGGTCGAGATCCTCTCGCCCTCGACCGCGGCGCTCGACCGGGGCGAGAAGAAGGACGTCTACGAACGGAACGGGGTGCACGAGTACTGGCCGATCGACCCGCGGGCGCGCACGCTCCTCATCCACACACGGCAGGGCGATCGCTTCGACACGGGGCGCACGTTCGCGGAAGGCCAGCCCTTCTCCTCGGCCGTGCTCGCGGGCCTCGCCTTCGACGTCGCCTCGGTCCTCTGAGGAGCGCCGTGCCGCTCGACGAGGAGGACGTCCGCAAGATCGTGCAGGCGGTACGCGCCGTGCTGAACGCCGAGCAGTCGGTGTCCGGCGCGATCGGCGAGCGCTGGGCGGGCGGCCAGCTCGTGATGAAGCCGGGCAAGGCCGGCACGCAGGAGAAGATCGTCCCCATCGAGGCGTTCTTCCGCAAGATCGTCGCGGTGCGCGAGCGCCTGCGCGTCCTCGAGCAACGCATCAACACGCACCCCAAGCTCGCCGACGAGGACCGCGTCCAGCTCCAGGACTACATCACGCGCGCGTACGGGAGCCTCACCACCTTCAACGTGCTGTTCGCCGACCCGGAGGACCGCTTCATCGGCACGAAGGGCTCGGAGGACACCTGATGGATGCCCACCTGCGGCGGCGGCAGAAGATGGGCGGCGCTCCGGGAGCCGTGAGCCGTCCCGGGCTCGGTGACGCGGCCGCCGCGTGATTCGTCTCCGCCAGCTCTCCAAACGTTTCGGCGAGGTCGAGGCCGTGCGCAGCCTCGACCTCGAGATTCCCACCGGGCAGCTGGTCGGCCTCCTCGGCCCCAACGGCGCCGGCAAGTCGACCACCGTGAAGATGCTGACCGGCATGCTGCCGCCCAGCGCGGGCACGGCGGAGGTCTTCGGGCTCGACGTGGTGCGCGATCCGGTCGCGGTGAAGCGCCTGGTCGGCTACGTGCCGGAGTCCGGCGCCGTGTTCGAGACGCTCACCGGCTGGGAGTACCTCCAGCTCGTGGCCTCGCTCTACGGCCTGCCCGACGGCGAGGCCGCGGCGCGCATCCTCCGCTTCGCCGAGTTCTTCGAGCTGGCCGAGGCCACGCTCCGCCGCGAGCTGCTGGCCGGGTACTCGAAGGGCATGCGGCAGAGGGTCGTCATCACCGCCGCGCTCCTCCACAACCCGAAGGCCATCTTCTTCGACGAGCCGCTCAACGGCCTCGACGCCAACGCCGCGCTCGGCTTCAAGACCCTGATCACGTCCCTCGCGCGCGAGGGCAAGACCATCGTCTACTGCTCGCACCTGCTCGACGTGGTCGAGCGGGTCTGTGAGCGGATCGTCATCATCCACCAGGGGCGGCTGATCGCCGACGGCTCGCTCGCCCAGCTGCAGGAGGAGACCGGGGAGGCGTCGCTCGAGCGCGTCTTCAACCGGCTCACCGCCACCGAGAACCTGCTCGAGCGCGCCGAGGAGTTCGCGCGCGTGCTGGCGCGATGAGGCGCGCGCTCGACCGGCGCCAGCTCCGGGCGCTGCTGCGCGCCTACTTCCGCATGAGCCTCCGCGGCAGGGCCGTGCGGGCGTTCTACCGGCGCAAGCCGAGCAAGCTGGGCGGGGCGATCGCCATGGTCCTCCTCTATGCCTCCATGGGCGCGGTGGCCGGCCTCGGCGCGACCGGCTCGCACGACCCCTTCAGCTTCGCCCTCGTCATGCACAGCATCACCTTCGTCATGCTCGGCATGAGCCTGGCGGCCGAGTCGGGGGACCTGCTCTTCAACCTGCCCGAGCACGACGTCCTCGCCCACATGCCGCTCGCGCCGCGCACGATGCTGCTCGCGAAGGCGGCGAGCCTCATGGGCTTCGCGCTGCTTCTCGGCCTGGCGCTCAACCTCCCGCCCATGTTCCTCGGGCTCCGGGTCACGGGCATGCGCTGGACGTTCCCGCTCGTGCACCTGGGCGCGGTGGTGCTGCTGGTGGCCTTCACGACCGCCACCATCGTGTTCACCTACGGCCTGGTCGGCCGCTTCGTCGATCGCAACCGCTTCGGCAGCGTCGCGGCCTGGTCGCAGGCCGGCCTGTCGGCGGCCTTCCTGGGTTTCTCCCAGGTCCTCGCGCATCTGCTGGAGCTCCCCCGCTTTCGCCTCGACCGGGCCTACGCCCTCGTCTACCCGCCAGCCTGGTTCGCGGCGCTCGACGTGCTCGGCGCCGCCGCCCCCCCGCCACGCGCCGTGCCGCTCTCCCTGCTCGCCGTCGCCGCCACCCTGGGGCTCGGCTGGATGGCGGTGGCGCGCCTCGCCCCGGGCTACGCCGGAGCGCTGGCGCAGCTCGGCGAGGCGCCGACGCTGCGCGCGCGGCCCGCGCGGCTGTCCGCGGAGCGCGCGCCGGGCGGCCTCGTCGGCTGGTGGCTCCGCGATCCGCTCGAGCGCGCGGCGTTCCGGCTCACCGCCGTCTACCTCCGGCGCGACCGCGAGACGAAGACGCGGCTCTACCCGTCGCTCGGCTTCTTCCTCCTCCTCCCCGTCGCGCAGCTCTTCAGCCGCGCCACCTACAGCCTGACCGCGGGCGCCTTCGTCTCGGTCCTGATCCTCGGCATGCTGCCGTCGGTCATCCTCGAGGCGCTGCGCATCTCCTCGCACCACGCGGCGACCGAGGTCTTCGCCGCGGTCCCGCTCGGGAGCGCGGCGCCGCTCTTCCAGGGCACGCGGAAGGCGGCGATCTACTACGTCATCCTGCCGGGCGCGGTCATCGCGCTCCTCTGGATCGCGGCGACCGACGCCGAGAAGCTGCCGGTCGCGGTGCCGAGCCTGCTCGCCCTGCCCTTCCTCTCGCTGCTGCCCGCCGCGGCGCGCGACTACGTGCCGTTCTCCGAGCCGCCCACCACGGGGCGCCAGTCGACCGCCAACATCGTGATCGGCATGGTGATCACGCTGGTGGGCGCGACCATGCTGGCGGCGTCGTGGGCAGCCGAGCGCGCCGGCCACCTGTCGCACCTGATCGCGCTCGAGGCGGTCGGGATGTTCCTCGCCTGCCGCCTGCTCGGCGCCCACATCCGGCGCCGCCCGCTCCGGCGCGAGGCGTAGGGCGGGTGCCGCCCGAGGGCTCGACGCTCACCGAGTTCCTCACCCGCCCAGCAGCCCGCGCGCGATCACCTTGAGCTCGAGGATCGGCTTCACGCCCTCGAAGATCGGGAGCACGAGCGCGTCGACCACGTGGCGCGAGATGGCGAACTCCTCGGCGTAGCCCCAGCCGCCGTGCAGGAGCTGGCCCTCCTGCGTCACCCGCACCGCCACGTCGGAGGCGAAGAGCTTGGCCATGGCCGGCTCGAGCGCAATCGTCTCGTCCCGCTCCATGGCGCGGGCGGCGGCGTAGGTGAGCTGACGGGCCGCGGCGAGATGGGTCGCCATGCGACCGAGCTTGTACTGCGTCAGCTGGAAGTCGCCGATCGGGCGGCCGAACTGCTTGCGCTCGTTCGCGTAGGTGGCGGTCGCCTCGAGCGCCGCCTGCGCGAGCCCCGAGGCGCGGCCGCCGGTTTGGAGCCGTCCGGCCGCGAAGCCACCCATCTGGAGGTAGAAGCCCTTGCCCTCCCCGGCCGTCTCGCCGATCAGGTTCTCGGCCGGCACGAAGTAGCTCTCGAAACCGAGCGTGAAGGAGTGCATGCCGCGGTAGCCGGGTGTGGCGTCCGCCTTGCCGTGCAGCACGCCGCCTCCGGGCTGGCGCATCTCGAACTCGTGGCCGGGGAACGGATCCTTGGGGACGATGAAGAGCGAGAGGCCGCGCGCGCCCGCCCGGGGGTCGGGGTTGGTGCGCGCGAGGAGGGCCAGCACGTCGGCGCGCCCGGCGAACGTGCACCACGCCTTTGCGCCCGAGATGAGCCAACCGCCCTCGGTGCGCTCGGCCCGGCAGCGCACCGAGGCGACGTCGGAGCCGGTGTCGGGCTCGGTCACCGAGATGCCGACCATGAGCTCGCCGGCCGCGACCGGCGGGAGCCATTTCCGCTTCTGCGCCTCGGTCCCGCCCTTCAAGAGCGCCTTGGTCAGGATCTCCGGCCGCGTGATCAGGCTCCCCGCCGCGGCCAGCGAGGCCGCGGAGAGCTCCTCGGTGATGACGATCATCACCAGGTTGCCCATGCCCTGTCCGCCGTACTCCTCGGGCACCGACATGCCGAAGTAGCCGAGCTCGCCCATCCGGCGGATGATCGGCTCGGGGACGAGCTCGTCGTGGCGGTGGATGCGCTCGGCGATGGGCGCGACCTCTTTTCGGGCAAAACTGCGAGCCGAGTCACGCGCCATCTCGGCCATGTCGCCGTCGATCCAGGAATTGTTCGCGCCGCGTGTGCGGATGATCTCCCGACCGATCTCGCGGAGCCGCGCCTCGTGCTGTGCAGCGCGCACGGCGGCGAGGACCTCGGGAGCGCCAAGCGTGCACGCGAGCGTCTCGCCGGAGACGCCGAAGTCGTCGCGCTGGCCCTCGATCTCGGCGCCGAGCCGGCTCGCCACCTCGCCCGCAAACGCGGCCGCCATCTGGCCGACGGTCTCGTCGCCCGCGCGCTCGCGGGCGTAGGCGGCCAGCGCCTCGGCCGCCGCCGCCTCGGTCGCGGCGTAGGCCAGCCGCTCGGCGTGCACCTGGTGCTCGTCGATGGCCTTCCCGCTGTCGGTCGTCCGCCGCCCCGCGGCCAGCGCCTCGTCGAGCACGGCGCGCACGGCGGGGATGATGAGGCTCGTCTCGTCGCGCATGCGGGCGATGTAGCACTGCCGGGGCGCTCAAGACCAGCCACGCCGACTTGGTTGACGTCGGCGGCGGAAGTGTCATAGCCAGGCCGGCCAGGGGGATTTTCCTCGATGGAGATCCGCAGCGTCGGCGTCCTCGGCGCCGGTCAGATGGGCCTCGGCATCGCGCAGGCGGCGGCCCGCGCCGGCTTCGACACGATGATGGCGAAGGCCACCCCGGGGGCGCTCGACACGCAGCGGGCCAAGGTCGAGAAGCAGCTCCAGAAGGACGTCGAGCGCGGCAAGCTGACGGCCGCCGACCACGGCGCGCTGCTCGAGCGCCTGCGCTGGACGACCCGCCTGCACGACCTGGCCGAGGCCGACCTGGTGATCGAGTCGATCGTCGAGGAGCTGCCCGTGAAGCAGGATCACTTCGCGCGCCTCGACGAGATCGTGAAGGCCGAGGCGATCTTCGCGACCAACACCTCCACGCTCACCGTGACCGAGCTGGCCGCCGCCACCGGGCGGCCCGAGCGCTTCATCGGCCTCCACTTCTTCAACCCGGTGCATGCCATGAAGCTGGTCGAGGTGGCGCCGGGCCTGAGGACGTCGCCCGCGACGGTCGAGACCTGCGTCGCGTTCGTCAAGCGGCTCGGCAAGGCGCCGGTCGTGGTCGCCGACTCGACGGGCTACATCGTGAACCGCCTCCTCGTCCCCTACATGGTGGACGCGATCGGCTGCCTCGAGCGTGGCCTCGGCTCGATCGCCGACATCGATGCGGCCATGCAGAACGGCGCCAACCATCCCATGGGCCCGCTCGCGCTCGCCGACTTCATCGGGCTCGACATCGTCCACCACATGGCTTCGCTCCTGCAGCAGGAGTACCGGGAGCCGCGCTTCGCGCCCCCGCCGCTGCTCCGGCGCATGGTGCTCGCCGGCTTCCTCGGGCGGAAGACGGGCAGCGGCTTCTACGACTACAGCCGGAACCCGCCCGCGGCGCGCAACGCGATCGTGCGGCGGGACGGGGCGCAGGGCTGAGGAGTCGCGAATTCTAGCCGGCCGCGCTCACGCCGCGGCGCGCGCCGACGCGAGCCGCAGCACGTCGAGGTAGCCGCGCGTCACGCACGCATCCCGGAGCACGCCCCGCGCGCGCAGCAGCCGGTGCATGCGCGGCAGGTTGTAGTGCGGCACCGCCATCACGAGGTGGTGCTCCAGGTGATAGTTCACGCGGTTCGGCGCGAGGAGGAGCCGCTCCCACCAGCGCGCGAGCGTCGTGCGCGTGTTGCGGAGCGGGTCGGCGGGGTCGGGCACCATGCCGTGCTCCGCGATCGAGCGGAGCCGCATCGCGAGGCTGTAGGTCGTGAGCCATGCCCCCACCCAGAGGAGGTAGAGCGCCGGGTGTCCGGCGAGCGCGAGCACGCCGAGCAGCACGCCGTTGGTGACGACGACTCCCCGGAGCGCCTCCAGCCCGGCGTCGAAGTTCCGCTTGACGCGGCCCCTGGAGCGGCCCAGGTCGCGTCGCATGGTCGCCTTCAAGCGCTTCCAGCCCGTCTGGCCCGAGAGGTCGCGCCAGATCTTCCGCCGCATGCTCGCGCGCGTCACCGGGAAGGGCGTGGCGAGCGGCAGGTCGGGATCGTCCTCCGTCCACGTCTTCGCATGGTGCTGGAGGTGGTAGGGGCGGTACGGGTAGAGGTCGCTCCACACGGGGTACGCGCACAGCCAGTTGCCGACGAGGTCGTTCCAGCGCCGGTCCCGGAAGAGCGTCCGGTGCGCCGCCTCGTGCATGAGGACGGCGAGGCCGAGCTGCCGGCCGCCGATGAGGAAGAGCGCGACCACCACCGTGAGCGGGCGCGGCCAGCGGCCGACCAGGGCAAGGGCCGCGCCGATGACGCCCCAGTCGATCGCGATCGAGAGCCACGAGCGCCAGTCGCGCATCGCGCAGAGCTCGCGCAGCTCGCCGTCGGAGAGTGCCTCGCGCCAGGCCTCGGGCATGACCTCCCGACCATAGCGCCGGGCGGTGGCGTTCTTCAACCACTACCCGCCGCCGGCGGAGCTACGGGGCCGGCGAGCGCCGAGGACCGCGCTTGCAGACGAGCACCGCGTGCGGCTACCTGACCGGCGTCACGCCGCCGAGGGGGGTCACGGGATTCCCCACGCCCCGTCATGACGCTAACGCCAACGCTCGCGAGATGGATCACCCTGGTCGAGAAGTATGTCTTCTCGCTGTTCTTCTTCCTCCTCGCCTACAAGCAGCTCGGGGCGCTCCGCGCGTCGGTCGCGCTGCTCGGCGAGCGGAGGGCGCTGCCTTTCGGTCCGAGCGGCGTCTTCGCCGTCCCGGCGAGGGACGCCCTGATCTTCGCCTTCGAGCTCTTCGTCGGCCTCACCCTGCTCTTCAATCGCGCTCCGGTGAGGCAGCCGGAGAAGCCGCCCGACGTCCTCGTCCCCTTGCTCGGAACGTTCTTCATCTACGCCTTCGCCTTCGCCCACCTGGCGCCGGCCCCGCTCCGAGAGAGCCTGATGCCCGTCGCCTTGCGCGACGGGGCCGCGGTCGCGGCCCTGCTGGTGAGCGTCGCAGGCTACGCGGTCGCGGTCTGGTCGGTCGTTTGCCTCGGACGATCCTTCGCGCTTCTCGTTTCCGTGCGCACGGTCGTTCGTCGCGGCCCCTACCGGTACGTTCGTCATCCGATGTACCTCGGCTACATCCTTCTCTTCGCCGGGATCCTGATCGGGGCGCTTTCTCCCATCGTCATCCTGTTGACCGCGGTCTGCATCTCCCTGACGGTCTGGCGCGCGCGCCTCGAAGAGGATGCCCTCACGCGGCACAGCGGGGAGTATCGCGACTACGCGAAGCGCACCGGATTTCTCCTGCCGAGGCGCCGTGCATGGCGTCCGCTCGCCGAAGGACGATGACCGGGCCGCCGGTCCTTCGGCCCGAGGGCCGTCCCTTGACCCTCACGGACGCAGCGTGTTAGCCGCCTCGCGCGGCCGATGCGTTTCTACGAATACGAAGCCAAGGCCCTCTTCGCCCGCCACGGCGCGCCGCTCCTCCGCGGCCGCGTCGCGCGCACCGCCGCCGAGGCCGCCGAGATCGCCCGCGACCTCGCCGTCCCGGTCGTGCTCAAGTCCCAGGTGCTGACCGGCGGCCGCATGAAGGCGGGCGGCGTCAAGTTCGCCGACACTCCGGACGCGGCCGAGGCCGCCGCGCGCGCGATCCTCGCCCTCGAGATCAGGGGGCAGAGACCGCGGGGCGTGCTGGTCGAGGAGCGCGCGCCCGTCGTCCACGAGTACTTCGCCGCGGTCACCTGGGACGGGCGGAGGAAGCTCCCCGTCCTCATCTTCAGCGACATGGGCGGCATCGACATCGAGGAGGTCGCCGAGCGCCACCCCGAGCACGTGGGGCAGGTCCACGTCTCGACGCTCCTCCCGTTCACCCCCTACAAGGCGAAGGAGGCGATCGCCGCGGTCGGCGTGAGCGGCGACGATCTCGGTCGCTCGACGCCGATCGTCGCCACCCTGGTCGAGATCTTCCTCCGCTACGATCTCACGCTCGCCGAGATCAACCCACTCGGAAAGACCGAGGACGGCCGCTTCCTCGTCCTCGACGGCCACGTCGACCTGGAGGGCGACGCGCGCGACAAGCACGCGAAGCTCCTCCAGGAGCTCGGCATCGGCAAGGAGGAGACGCGCGAGGCCCGCCCGCCGACCGAGTTCGAGTTGAAAGGCGCCCGGGTCGACGCCTCGGACCACCGCGGCGTGGCCGGCAACGTGCGCGAGTTCGACGGCGACCTGGGGCTCGTGATCGGTGCGGGCGGCGGCTCGCTCACACTCTTCGACGCCATCCGCAAGCACGGCGGCCGGCCCGCGAACTACTGCGAGATCGGCGGCAACCCGAGCGTCAAGAAGGCGTGCGAGCTGACCAAGCTCATCCTCTCCAAGCCGGGCGTCAGGAAGATCGCGGTCATGATGAACGTCGTCTCCAACACGCGCGTCGACATCGTCGCGCGCGGCGTGATCAAGGGCTGCGTCGAGGCGGGCCGCACCCCTGCCGAGACGATCGCCATCTTCCGCATCCCGGGCGCGTGGGAGGACGACGGGTTCAAGATCCTCCGCAAGTACGGCGTCGAGTACTGCGATCGCACGGTGTCGATGTACGAGGCCGCGGGCCGCGCGGTCGCCAAGATGAAGGGCTGATGTCGATCCTCATCCACAAGGACACGGCGGTCATCATCCAGGGCATCACCGGGCGCGAGGCCGTGAACCTGACGCGCGAGGGCCTCGACTACGGGACGAGGATCGTCGGCGGCGTGACGCCGGGCCGTGCCGGGCGTGACGTGTACGGCGTGCCGGTCCACGACTGCGTACGCGACATCACGGCCACGCAGCGCGTCGACGGCTCGATCGTGACCGTGCCGCCGCGCTTCACGCGCGACGCCGTCTTCGAGGCGATCGAGGCGGGCGTCAAGCTCGTCGTGGTCGTCACCGAGCGCATCCCGCGCGGCGAGGTGGCGCAGATGGTCGAGCTCGCCCGCCTCCGCGGCGCGCGCATCATCGGCCCCAACTGCCTCGGCATCCTCTCGCCCGAGGAGGCCAAGATGGGAGGCCTCGGCGGCCCGGCCGTCAACGTCCGCCGCGCCTTCAAGAAGGGGCCGATCGGTATCATGTCGCGCTCGGGCGGCATGACGACCGAGATCGCGAACACGCTCTCCGCCGCAGGCCTCGGGCAGTCGACCGCCGTGTCGATCGGCGGCGATGCGATCATCGGCTCGACCTACGCCGAGCTGATGCCCCTCTTCGAGGCCGACCCGGAGACCAGGGCGATCGTCATCTACTCCGAGCCGGGCGGCCGCATGGAGGCCGAGCTGGCCGACTGGGTGCGCGAGAACCGCTCGCGCCTCCCGATCGTCGCCTTCATGGCCGGCCGCTTCATGGACGAGATGCCGGGGATGCGCTTCGGCCACGCGGGCACGATCGTCGAGGGCAAGGCGGACACTACCGCCGACAAGATCGCGCGCATGACGGCCGCCGGCATCTCGGTCGCCGAGCGCATCGAGGACATCCCGGCGCTCGTGAAGGAGCGCCTGCGAGGGCACTGATGCCGGGCATGTTCATCGACGTGCAGGTGGACCCGGCGGTCGCGGCCGACGCCGCGCTCGCAAAGAAGCTCGTCGAGGTCTGCCCGGTCAACATCTTCGCACAGGAGAAGGACGGGAGGCTCCGCATCGTCGAGGAGAACCTCGATGAGTGCGTGCTGTGCGAGCTCTGCATCCAGGCCGCGCCCGCGGGGAAGGTGCAGGTGCTCAAGCTCTATGAGCGGTAGAGGCCGCGCGGCAGATCCCGCGCCGGCAAGGAGGGTGCCATGAAGAGCTGGCCGTCTCGTCTGCTCGTGATCGCAGCGGTGGCTGGCGTCGCCGGCTGTGCGACGTGGACGCGGTGGACGCACAAGGCCGAGCCCGCCGGCAAGCCGGCGCCACCGGCCGAGGCGGCCCAGGCGCACGTCATGCTGGTACCCGGGGCGCTCAAGTGGCAGCCCTTCCCCCCGGGGGGACCGGGCGCCAAGTTGGCGGTGCTGTCCGGGGATCCGGAGAAGTCCGGTCCCTTCGTCATCCGCATCCGGCAGCCGGCGGGGGGCAAGACCCCGCCGCACTGGCACCCGGTGGACGAGCACGTGACCGTCGTCAAGGGAACGATGTTCTTGGGGATGGGCGAGAAGCTCCGCAAGCGGGGGGCGCGCGAGTTTCCCGCTGGCTCCTATCTCATGCTCCCGGCGAAGGCGCCGCATTTCGCCTGGGTAGGGAGGAAGGGCGAGGGGATCGTCCAGGTGCACGGCACGGGACCGTTCAAGATCGTCTTCGTGAACCCGGCCGACGATCCGCGCAACAAGACGGGCAAGCGGTGAGGGTGTCGAGCGTGCCTTCGGTCATGAGCCGTAGGCGGGCCACCTCGAGCGGCTCGCGGAAGCCGACCGATCCAGGGGTCCGCCGTGGCCCCATCAGGGTGCGATGCTCGCCGCGCGGGTCGGTCCGCTCGTAGACCTGGGCCTCGCGCGTCCCGCGGCTCGCCTCCCCGTCGAACCCCTCGAGCGTGACGACGCTCTTCCGGTCGCGCCAGGTGGAGAATGGCCGGGAGCGCGAGGGGGGGCATGGTGTCGGCATAGGGCGAATTCTCTGCCCGTGTCGAGCGAGCGCTCACGAACCGCCCG
>Ga0209808_1000261_pt1 | contig 27266 bp, 23 predicted proteins | sample GraSoiAngelo_157_FD_186171 | JGI IMG/M metagenome (GOLD analysis project Ga0209808, IMG submission 186171) | Grasslands soil microbial communities from the Angelo Coastal Reserve, California, USA - 14_1009_16_20cm (SPAdes) (version 2) | ecosystem: Environmental > Terrestrial > Soil > Grasslands ... | reverse complement strand
CACGATGTACTTCCAGTACGCCGTGTGCAGCACGATCTCCCAGATGTTGTGGCGACCGCGCCGCGGGCGCCACAGCGCGTCGCCATGCGACAGCCCGCGAATCGCGCCCGCGAGCGGTGTGCCGTGCCAGGCGCGGTGATCGAAGGCCTGGTCGTACACGTCCAGCAGCAGCGCGATCTGCCCCGTCATCGGGTCGCCGTGTCGAGGATCGCGATCTTCTGCCAGATCTTGCGCGACAATCCGGCGGTGAGGTTCTCCACGTCGTTCACGGCCTCCAGCACGACTGGATCCTGCAAGTGCTCGACGTACAACGCCGCTACTTTGCTCGTCAGCGACAGCAGGTCGGTGCAGTAGTCCAGATAGCGGGCCAAGTCGGCGCGGGACATGCGGCGGTCCGGCGTCACCTGAAGTTCCTCCCGTCCGGGGAGAAACTCGTTCGGGGCCTTCGCCAGCTGGTGCATATCCACCACGTGGGCGATGCTGCGCAGCTCGTGCAGCGCCTTGAGCGCCCGGCCGCGTTTCAGGCGTGTGTCGACCGAGGCGAGAAACACCACGGCTACGCCGAGAAAAACAAAGTTCTGGATGGCTTGTGACTGCATCAGGTCCGTGAGGGTCCGCGGGTCTGCCGACAGCTTGAGGCTGAGGAGCGCTCCGACACCGAGCGCCACCATCAGCACGATCACCAGACCCGATGCGATGCGCAGCGGGAGATTGGGCCGGCTCAGGTCGACGGCGCGACCAATCGCGTCTCGGGCGACGGCGAGCAGCTCCCCGCTGACCTGACTCAGCCCCGAGCCCGGAAACCGCTCCTCGATCCGCCGCTGCACCAGGTCGAGGGTTTCCACGATATGCGCGCCGTCGAGCCGGCGATACATGCCAGGACCAGGACTCCCTTGCGCAGGAGACTCGCCCGGACGCTAGCGCAGGCCCGCCGCGATGCCAAGGGCGATCGCGACGGCGCCCAGCCCGAGGAGCAGGCCGTACAGCGGCAACGCGAATTTGAGCCAGTGCTCGTAGCGCACGCCCGCCGCGGCCAGGATCGCCATGAGCGCGCCGTTGGTCGGCGTCAGCAGCTCGCACAGCCCACCGCCGTACTGGTAGGCGAGCACCGTCACCTGACGCGACAGGCCCAGCAGGTCGGACAGGGGGACGAGGATGGGCAGCGTCAGCACGGCGTGGCCGCTGGGGCTGGGCACGGCGACGTGGACGGCGGCGTGCAGCAGCAACATGCCCAGGGCGGAGAGCGCGAGGGGCAGGCCCGCGACAGGCGTGAACAGCCCGCGCACGATCGTGTCGACGATGCGCCCCTGGTCGAGCGCGACGTAAATCGCGCGCGCGAACCCGATCAGCAGCGCCGCGTAGGCCATCGCCCTGAAACCATCCACGAAGGCCGCGGCGGTGCCGCCCACGCCCAGGCCACCGCACAGGCCGGCGACGACCCCCATAACGAAGAACAGCGCCGCCATCTCATCGAATCCCCAGCGGTACCGCAGCACGCCGACGACCAGGCCCGCGAAGGCGGCCAGGACCACGACCAGCACCGTCCCGCGGCTCGGCGGGGGCCCCCGCGGCGGGCCGGACCCGGCCTCAGGGGCGACGCGCGTGCGGGTGGCGTAGCGCATCGTCCCCCATGTCCAGATCGCCAGGGCGACGCACAGCGCCGCGCTGCGGAACAGCGAGCCCGAGAGCAGCGGCAGTTGGGCGAGCTGCTGCGCGATCCCGACCTGAAAGGGGTTGATGGGACTGAAGGCGGCGCCCACCGCGGCCGCTCCGAGGCTCGCCGCGACGGCCGTGACGGAATCGAAGCCCAGCCGGCGTACGAGGAGCAACATGACCGGCACCAGGGCGATGATCTCCTCCTTCATGTTGTCCAGCACGCCCCCCAGCGCGAACGTGAGGCAGGCGGCCGGGATCACCAGCGCGTCGCGGCGCGCCAGCCGGCGCACCAACCAATCCACCGCCCCGCGCAGGGCGCCGGTGCGGTCCACCACGGTGAACGCGCCGCCGATAAGGAAGACGAAGAAGATGACCGACGCGGCGTCGGCCATGCCCTTGGGGATGGCGACGAGCGCCCGCCAAGGGCCGACGGGGTGCGGCGGGACGGCGTGGTAAGTGCCCGCGACTACCACGCGGCGGCCCGTGACCGGATCGTCGCGACGCTCGTACTGGCCTGCCGGAAGCACCCAGCTCGCCGCGGCGGCGAGCGCGGTGCCGGCGACCAGCAACACGAGCGGGTGCGGGAACTTGAAGCCGCTCACCCGTCGGCCGGCCGGGGGTGGGCCCGCCGCCAGGCGCGGTAGGCGGGCAGACCGAGTGCCACGATGCCGAGCCCGAGCAACGAGCGCTGCGGACGCGCCCAGATCGTGTTGAGCACGATCGCCGCGGCCGAGACGACGAACACCAGCGGCGTCCATGGGTAGCCGGGGACGCGGAATGGCCGGGGCGCGTCCGGACGGCTCCTTCGCAACACGAACACGCTGGCCCCGGCCAGCGCATAGAAGATCCACGCCGAGAAGATCACGTACGTAAAGAGCTGCTCGAAGCTACCCGTGGCCGCGAGCCCGATGGCCCAGGCCGAGCTCACGAGCACCGAGAAGGCCGGCGTGCCGAAGCGCGGGTGAACCTCCGCCAGCTTCCGGAAGAAGACTCCGTCCCGGGCCATCGCGTAGTACACCCGGGAGTTGGTGAGCGTGAGCCCGTTCGCCGCACTGAACATCGCGACGAGCACGGCGGCGGCGATCAACCGACCGGCGCCCGGCCCGAGCGACGCACGCACCGCGTCCGCCGCCACGCGATCGGTCCGGACTACGGCGGCGGGCCCGAGGGCGGCGACGTAGGCGACGTTGGCGAGCAGATAGATCGCGACCAACGTCGCAGTGCCGATCACGATGCCGCGCGGAAAGCCGCGCTGCGGCTCGAGGGCTTCGCCGGCCGACGCCGCGACGTTGGCCCATCCTTCGTAGGCCCACAGCACACCGATCATCGCGACGCCGACGCCGGAGAGGAGCGACGGCCCGAGGGGCGCCGTGAACGTCGCGGTCCCGAGGTCGGCCAGACCGTGGCCCGAGCCGAGCAGCACGACGCTGATCGCGAGGATGGCGGCCACCTTGATCCCCGTGCTCCAGTTCTGAATGTTGGCACTGTGACGCGTGCCGCGCACGTTGACGGCCCCGACGACGGCAATCATCAGCGCGGCGGCGAGCTTCCTGGCCGTCGGATCGAGCGGCACGAATTGGCGCAGGTATTCCGCGAACGCGACGGCGAGGGTCGCCACCGACCCGGAGGAGATCACGAAGAACAGCGTCCAGCCGAGCAGGAACGCCGGGAGTGGGCCGAACGCATCGCGCACGTAGACGTACGCCCCCCCCGCCTCGGGAAGCATGCCGCCCAGCTCGCCGTACGTGAGCGCGCCGAGCAGCGAAAGGGTGCCTCCCAGGACCCACACGACCAGGGCGTACCCCACGTCGCCGCCCGTCTGGCGCAGCACCGCCCCGGGCACGACGAAGATCCCCGAGCCGATGACGGTGCCGACGACGATGAAGATCAGGTCCCGCGAGCGCAGGGTGCGGTCGAGCGACGCCTGAGGCACGGCGCCAAGCTAACCGGTGGCGAAGCAACCGTCACGCCGCTCCGGGTGTCCAACCCGGGAGCGAAGATCGCCCCCGCCGTCGAGACCGGAGGATCACATGCTGCGTTCCCTGCCCGTCGTGGTGGCTGCACTGGCGATCGCCCCTGGGCTCCCCGCCCAGAGCGCCGCCGACGCCCGCTGGCTCGCCGATTGCCGCGACCGGGAGGACGGCTGGCGCGTCAAGCATTGCGAGGTGCGGGTCTCGTCTCTCAAAGCCACGGGCGACGCGGTCACCGTCGACCCCGGCAAGAACGGGGCGGTTGCGGTGAAAGGGTGGGACTCGGACGCGATCGAAGTGCACGCCCGCATTCAGACCGAAGCTCGACGCGACGACGAGTCGGCCGAGCTGGCGCGCCGCATCCGCGTGTTGACCTCCGGCACGACGGGACCGTGAACGGACCCATGACGGTCGAGTTTCCGCTCACGGTCACGATCCAGGGCCGGCTCGGGCGGCGCATCACGACCGCGCTCGGCAAGGGCGGGCCGACGATTCAGGCCGTCACCACGAACGGCCCGGTGGCGATTCGCCGCAACTAGGAGTTCAGTGCCACACGGTGACGATCACGCCCATCAGGAGCAGGTACGCGAGCTGGTACCCGGCGTCGATCACCCACACCGCGAGCGGGTTGTCCGAGAACATGTTGGCGGTGAGTCCGATCGTCGCCGCGAAGCCGAGCCACAGCAGGAAGCCGAGCCACAGCCCCTGCACGAAGCTCGTCGCCTGGGTGTACGAGGCGAGCAGCGCGAGCGCGTACGCCATCACCAGGTAGCACAGCGCCGACACGGCGTAGGCCCGGGCGACGCCGCGCCGCTTCATCGCTTCGAGCTGCTCGGGCGTGTAGCCGTGCGCCTGCATCCATTGCTTCGCGAACAGCACGGGGGAATACCAGACGGCGCCCAGGACGAACGTCGCGACCGCGGCGACGATGACGGCGAGGATGTTCACATTGGCGGTAGGCATGCGCGCTCCCTTGGTGGACCGCTCAATGTCACGCCAAAACGTATCGCTTACCAGTGAGCACCATGCGTGCGCCACGCAACCACCCGTCGCCCCTACCCGAACACCTCCAGCGCCACCTCCACCCGCCCGAACGGCGCGCTCACCTGCACGCCCTGCACGCTTCCCTTCACCTGCTGGAACATCTCGCGGGCGATCTTCACCCCTTCGGCGAGCGCCGCTTCTTTTCCCTTTTCCTGCGCCTGGCGCATCCGGGCCAGCACCGACTCCGGCACGGAGACTCCAGGCACTTCGTTCGCGAGGAACTCGGCGTTGCGCAGCGAGATCAGTGGCCAGATGCCCGCCACGATCGGGATCTTGAACTGGCCGACGCGCGCGAGGAACGCCTCGAGCTGCGCCGGGTCGAACACGGGCTGGGTCACGGCGAACTCCGCTCCTGCATCCACCTTCCACGCGAAGCGTGACAGCTCGCGATCCAGGTCCACGGCGCCGGGGTTCACGCCGACGCCGATCGCCCAGCGCGTGGGCGCACCGATCGGGTTGTTCCCGGGGTCGAGCCCGTGGTTCAGGCGGAACACGAGGTTGGTGAGCCCGATCGAGTCGATGTCGAACACCGCCGTGGCCTCAGGGTACGGACCCATCTTCGGCGGGTCCCCCGTGATGATCAGAATGTTGCGCAGCCCGGCGGCGTGCGCGCCGAGGATGTCGGAGAGCATGCCGAGCAGGTTGCGGTCCCGGCAGCAGTAGTGGATCACCGTCTCGATGCCCACCTCGCGCTCGATCAGGATGGCGGACGGCAGCACACCCATGCGGCTCTGGGCCCGCGGGCCGTCCGGCACATTCACGGCGTCCACGCCGGCCGCCTTGAGAGCGCGGCACTGCTCGAGCATCGGGGTCGCGTCCACGCCCTTGGGCGGGACGATCTCGACCGAGGTGACGAGCTCGCCGCGCGCCAGCTTGGCGCCCCAGCGCGAGCGAGCGGCGAGCGGCACTTCCTCGACGCCGGCGGGCACGGCGATCGTCTCGCGCGACACGACCGCCGGCTGGTGGCGCGGCACGACGCTGGCGACGTAGTCGCGGATCTTCTTGATGTGCTCCGGGGTCGTGCCGCAGCAGCCTCCGACCAGGCGCGCCCCGGCTTCGATCATGCGCCGCGCGTAACTGGCCATGTACTCGGGGGAGGCGAGGTAGATCTTGCGGTCGCCCACATCCCGGGGCAGCCCCGCATTCGGAACGCCCGAAATCGGACGGTCGGTCACCTTCACCATCTTCTCGACGGCCTCGAGTACTCCGGCGGGTCCCACGGAGCAGTTCACGCCGATCACGTCTGCGCCCCACTCGGTGAGCTGCTGCGCGAAGGTCTCCGGTCCCGTGCCGTAGTGCGTCAGTCCGTCGTCGCCGATCGTCATCTGCGCGATGATCGGGAGGTCGGACAGGCCTTGCACGGCGCGCAGCGCCGCGTGCAGCTCCTCCACGTCGGAGAAGGTCTCGAGGATGAACCCGTCCACTCCGCCGGCGAGCAGGCCCTTCACCTGGCGCGAGAAGTGGGCGCACGCCTCGTCACGCGCCAGCGCCCCGAAGGGCTCGATCCGCACGCCGAGCGGCCCGATTGCCCCCACCACGCTGGCGCGCCCGGCGGCGGCGGCGCGCGCCAGCCGCACCGCCGCCTGGTTGATCTGCTCGGTCTCGTCGGCCAGGCCGAAGCTGCGCAGCTTGACGGGGTTCGCGCCGAAGGTGTTGGTCTCGAGGACTTCGGCGCCGGCGCGCACGTACGCCTCGTGCACCTCCTGCACTAGCTTCGGCTGCTTCAGGTTCAGCTCGTCGTAGCAGACATTGAGGAGGAAGCCCTTGGAATACAGCATGGTGCCCATCGCCCCGTCGAGGACGTGGACCTTGCCGTCTTTCAAGAGATCGCTGAGGGTGATTGTCATCCTGGCGTTTTAGCGAATTGTTTAACGTGGCTGCAATAGGCCGCAAATCACCACGTACTCGGGTTGTGCACGGAATCTAGATCAACGGCGCCGCGCCGCAAGCCGTATCTTCTCCACCCGTCATCGGAGCTCCGATCGCGTGTCGCTCGCCGCCCTGCATCCCCAAATCGTGCATTTCGTGATCGCGCTGCTCTTCGTGGGCGTGGTGTTGCGGTGTGTCTCCCTGACGGGCCGGGCCCCGTTCACCGGGCCCGCCGCCCGAGTGCTGCTGCTCGTCGGGACCGGCGCCGCCGTGCTGGCCGTGCAGTCGGGGACGGCGGCGCACGGGCCGGTGGAGCGCGTGCCCGGGGCGCGCGCCGCGGTGATGGAGCACGAGGAGTGGGGACAGCGCACTCGCAACATCTTCCTGGTAGTGGCCGCGCTCGAGATCGCGGCGCTCGTGCCGGCCGTGAGCCGCTGGCGCCGGTGGGTGCTGGCGGGGTCGGCCCTCGTGGGGGTCGGGGGCGCGGTCTCGCTGTATGAAGCGGCGGACCTGGGCGGTGACCTCGTCTATAACTACGCCGGCGGCGTGGGCATCCGCTCGGGTGATCCCGCCGACGTCGGCCGGCTGCTTGTGGCGGGGCTGTACCATCAGGCGATGCTCGAGCGCAAGGCGGGCAAGCCCGCCGACGCGGCGCAGCTCATCGGCCAACTCGCCCAGCGGTATCCCGCCGATACCGGCGTGCGGCTGTTGGCGGTCGAGTCGCTGATCGTCGACCAGCACGATGGCAAGGCGGCGCTGGCGGCGCTCAAATGGTTCCCCACGGCACCCGACAGCCGCTTCCTGCGGTTCCGGGTGGGGCTGCTGCGCGCGGACGCGCTCGCGGCGGCGGGGATGGCGGACTCGGCGAAAGCCCAGTTGCAGGCGATGGCCCGCGAGTTCTCGAACAATCGGGCGATCGAGGATCGGCTGGCGAAACTCAACTAGTTTTCCGGCATGTCCGACCTCCTCGCCGCCCGCTCGCAGATGGGCGTCTCTTTGGCGTTCCACATCATCTTCGCCGTAGTGGGCATCGCAATGCCCGTGATGATGGTCGTGGCGGAGCGCCGCTGGCAGGTGACGGGGCACGCGATCTATCTGGACCTGGCGCAACGCTGGGCCAAGGGGACCGCGATCCTGTTCGCCGTGGGTGCCGTGTCGGGGACGGTGCTGTCATTCGAGCTGGGCCTCCTGTGGCCCGAGTTCATGCGGTTCGCGGGTCCCATCATCGGGATGCCGTTCTCGCTCGAGGGGTTCGCGTTCTTCACCGAAGCGATCTTTCTCGGCATCTACCTGTACGGCTGGGACCGCATTTCCCCTGGCGCGCACCTCGCCGCGGGCGGGATCGTGGCGCTCTCCGGCGCGGCCTCCGGCGTGTTTGTCGTGATCGCGAACGCGTGGATGAACGCACCGGCCGGGTTCGAGCTGGTGAACGGCCAGGCGGTGAACGTCGACCCCCTCGCCGCGATGGCGAACCCGGCGGCGTTGCCCCAGGCGATCCACATGACGCTCGCCGCCTACGCGGCTACCGGTTTTGCAGTGGCGGGGATCCACGCACTGTTGCTGCTCAAGGACCCCGCGAACGCGTTTCACCGGCGTGCCCTCGCGATCGCGCTGATCGTCGGCGCGCCCGCCGCGGTGCTACAGCCCATCTCGGGAGACCTGAGCGCGCGCCACTTGGCGCGCCACCAGCCCGTGAAGCTCGCCGCGGCGGAGGCCTTGTTCCAGACGCGTGCCGGCGCTCCCCTCACGCTCGGTGGCTGGCCGGACATGGACCGCCGCGAGACGCGGTTCGCCATCGACATACCCTCCGGGCTGTCGCTCCTCGCGTTCCACGACCCCGGAGCGGTCGTTAAGGGGCTCGACGCGGCGCCGCGCGACGAGTGGCCCAATGTCCCGGCGGTGCACCTCGCGTTTCAGCTCATGGTGGCGCTCGGCACCTATCTGGCGCTGGTCGCGTTGTGGGCCGGCTGGCGCGCCTGGCGCGGTGCCGATCTCGCCCACGATCGCTGGCTGCTGCGCGCGATCGCGCTCGCCACGCCGCTGGGGTTCATAGCGGTCGAGACCGGCTGGATGGTGACGGAGCTGGGCCGGCAGCCGTGGGTGATCTACGGCGTGCTCAAGACCGCGGACGCCGTCACGCCAATGCCGGGTTTGATCGTGCCCTTCCTCACGTTCACGCTGCTGTACTGCTTCCTGGGGGTGATCGTCGCGTGGCTCCTGTACCGTCAGATCCTGCGTAGTCCGGAAATCCCCGAGTGGCGTGGGTTCTATATGCCGGTGGACAGCCGGGGAAGCAGGAAGGGGGAAGGGGCGTGACGCTCGCCGACATCCTCGCCGCCGTCGTATTCGTCGCACTCAACGCCTACGCCGTACTCGGCGGAGCCGACTTCGGCGGCGGGGTGTGGGCGCTGCTGGCGGGCGGCCTGCGCAAAGAGCGCCAGCGCGACCTCATCGCGCACGCGATTGGCCCGGTGTGGGAGGCGAACCACGTGTGGCTCATCCTCGCGATCGTACTGCTCTTCACCGGCTTCCCGGCGGCGTTCGCGCGGCTCGGCATCCTGTTGCACATCCCCCTCTCGCTCGTCCTGATCGGGATCGTGCTGCGGGGGTCGGCCTTCACGTTCTGGCGCTACGGTGGCGAAGCAGATGCGCAGCAGCGTCACTGGGGAGTCACCTTCGCGGTCGCCAGCCTGATCACGCCGGTGCTCTTGGGGATCACGGTGGGGGCCGTGGCGTCGGGTGCGGTGTCCGGGCCCCGAGCTCCGGACACCGTGTTCTTCGCCGTGTATGTGGCGCCGTGGCTCACACCGTTCGCGCTGAGCGTGGGGCTGTTCGCGCTCGTCGCGTTCGCGTTCCTCGCGGCGGTCTACCTGACGCTCGAAGCGGAGGACACGGAGCTGCGGGAGGACTTCCGCCGCCGCGCGCTGAGCGCGGGCGTGGCGCTGTTGGGCGCGGCGCTACTGGTGTTGGCGTTGTCTGGAGTGGGGGCGCCGCGCGTGCGTGCCGGATTGATCCTCGCACCGTGGGCCGTGCCGCTCCACCTCGTCACCGGCGTGGCCGCCGTCGCGGCGCTTGTCGCCCTGTGGCAGCGGCGTTACGGTGCGGCGCGCGTCGCCGCCGCCGCGCTGGTGTCGCTCATCCTGTGGGGCTGGGGATTGAGCCAGTATCCCTACATCCTGCCGCCCGATCTCACGGTCACGGGCGCAGCGGCGCCGGCGGCCACGCTGCGGCTCCTGGTCGGCGCGCTGGCGCTCGGGGCCGTGGTGCTGTTGCCGTCGCTGTACTACCTGTTTCGGGTGTTTAAGGGACGGCCGACAGCGTAGTCATGCGTCGAACACCCGTTGCGCCACCCACCACGCCGCCAACGCCCCCGCGACGAATCCCAACAGCTGACCCCACACCCCGAGCACGTGCCCCGCGAGCACCCCGACGATCGTGCCCACGACGAAGCTGACGAGCGCCTTGAGGAGCTTCACGCGTGTTCCCCCTCCCTGTGCAGGACGATTCGGGCCGCTCTCAGAACCACACCACGCTGAGTAGCACCTGTTTCAGCACCCAGAGCGCCAGCCAGGCCACCAGCGGGCTCCAATCGACCGCCCCCATGGGCGGCAGCACGCGGCGGATCGGCTCCACCAGCCAGTCGGTGAGCGCGTACGCCGGCCGCATCCAGCGAGAGTACCGAAACGCGCCGAACCACGACCCGACGATCCGGAGCAGCAGAGCGGCGAACAGCACGCTATACAGGGCGCCGATTAAGAACGCCAGCAGCGCCCGCGGGCCTCCGCCGGCGGCCGCGGTCATTCCGTAGACCGTCCCCATCACCCAGTCCAACAGCGAAAGCAGCACGACGCCGGCGATCGCTACGACGACGACGAGCCACCACCCGGCGTTGACCGGGTTACCGCCCAGCCGCACCAGCCGCCCCTCCACCGGTCTGATCACCGGATCGCTTGCCGCGCGCAGCATCCGGCCCAGCGCTCCAAATGGCGACACGTGCCGCGCGCGCACCAGCCATGAGGCGCAGGCAACCAACACGCTGAGCGTGAACGCGGTGAAGACGGCGTAGCGGGCCAGGGTATGGAGGTCGGGCATCTCAGGGCGCGAATACCTCCACGACGTCGGTTTGCGCGAACCCCGCGTTGGGGCCCCCCCCGATCACGTAGATCTTGTCGCTCACCGTCGCCGCGCCCAGCCCGTGGCGCGCGGTGGGGAGCGGCGGCGCGCTGCTCCAGCGGTCGGTCACGGGGTCGTACACCTCGTGGTTGTCGAACACCGACGATCTGGTTTCGCCACCGAAGGCGTGGATCTTCCCGTCGAGCGCCGCCGAGGCCAGCCCGCCGCGGCGGCTCGGCATCGGGGCCTTCTTGGTCCAGCGGTTCGTCGCGGGATCGTAGGCCTCGACCAGATCATAGTTGTGGTCGGGGTTGAAGGGGCGCCCGCCGATGGCGTACACGATACCCCCGACCGCGGCCGCGGTGAGATGATCGCGCGGGGTCGGGATCGGCGCGACGTTGTGCCAACGATTCGTGGCGGGATCGTAGATCGCGCTCGAGTCGACGAGCTTGCGGCCGAGACCCCAGCCGCCTACGAGGATGAGCTTGCCGTTCACGACGCCCACGCCGGACGCTCCGCGTGGCGCCGGGAGCGGCGCCCGCGCCTCCCAGCGGTTCACACCCTCGCGGTAGATCCACAGCGTGTTTTCCGGGACGAACGTCGCCTCGGCGAGCCCGCCCACCGCGTACAGCGTGTCTCCCGCGACCGCGAGCGGCATGTGGTGCCGCGGTGCAGGGAGATCGGCGATCCGCTCCCAGCGGTCTGCGGCGGCGTCGAATCGGAACGCTTTGGCGATGGGCTTACCGGAGCGATCGAACCCGCCGGCGATGTAGATCCTCCCGTGCAGCACGGCGGCGCTCAGCTCCTGAATCGGCTCGGGGAGCGGGGACGCGGTCGACCAGCGGCCGTCGGAGGAGAGGACCGACGTCGCCACGGCGAGGGCGGCCGCGAGGTGCGAGGGCACCACGTACCCGCTCACGCGGCGAACGCCGCCGCCACGATCCTCGCCTGCTCGGCCTGGTGCGCCGCGGGGTACCCCTCTGCCGGACTGGAGCGCTCGGGCCGCCCGATGTCCCGCACGGTCACGTCCGGGCCCACGAGCTGGCGCAGCTGCGGCAGCATGAACTTCTGCGGCCCCATGTTGCGCGGCTCCTCCTGCACCCAAACTATCTCGCTGAGCTTCGGGTAGCGTGTGATCAGCTCGGCGATTTCGGCGGAAGGGAAGGGATACAATAACTCGACCCTGCCGATCGCCACGTGGGCCGCCTGCGCCCGGCGGGGGGAGAGCGACAGATCGTAGTACACCTTGCCGCTGCACAACACGAGCCGGGTCGCCGCGCGGTGCGCCTCGCCCGCGGGGTCGTCGAGCACCGGCCGGAATCCCCCGGTCGTCAGCTCTTCGAGGCGGGAGGTGGCCTGCGGCAGCCGCAGCAGGCTCTTCGGCGTGAACAATACGAGGGGGCGCAGCTCGGCGTGGCGCGCCTGGCGTCGTACCAAATGGAAGTACTGCGCCGGTGTGGTGCAGTTCGCGACCCGCAGGTTGCCCTCGGCGCAGAGTGCCAGGAACCGCTCGATCCGCGCGCTCGAATGCTCCGGCCCTTGGCCCTCGTACCCGTGGGGGAGGAGCAGGCTGAGACGTGAGGTCTGTCCCCATTTCGCCAGGCCGGCGATGAGGAACTGATCGATGATCACCTCGGCGCCGTTGGTAAAGTCGCCGTACTGCGCCTCCCACAGCACCAGTGCATCGGGCGCCGCCGCGGCGTACCCGTATTCGAAGCCGAGGCAGGCGAACTCCGAGAGCGGGCTGTTGTGCAGCTCGAACGGCGCCCGCGCGCCTGGCAGGTTCTGGATCGGCGCGTAGCGCTGCCCGTTCACCGTGTCGTGCAGGACCAGATGTCGCTGGCTGAAGGTCCCCCGCTCGGTGTCCTGCCCGGTGAGCCGGGTCGGCGTCCCCTCGACGACGAGCGAGGCGAACGCCAGCGCCTCGGCGTGGGCCCATTCGATCCCGCCCTCGGTGAGGGCCCCGCGCCGGCGCTCCAGCTGGCGCAGCAGTTTGGGGTTGACGCTGAAGCCGGCCGGGACGGCGAGCAGCTGTTCGTTCAAGCTCGTGAGGACCTGGCCGGCGACGGACGTGGCCGGCTCCGCGATCGGCTGGGGCGCGTCGGAGATGCGCTGCGGCTCCTGCCCCTGCCCCGTCTCGGAGAGATGGGCGCGCAGGGACTGCTGGATCTCCGAGAGGCGCTGGGCAAATCGCTCCGCCTCGGCGTCGGCCCGCGCGACGTCCTGGATGCCCTCGCCTGCGAGCTGCTCGGCGTAGCGCTGCCGCACCGTGGGCGTCCGCTTGATCCGCTCGTACAGCAACGGCTGCGTGTAGGCGGGCTCGTCGCCCTCGTTGTGCCCGTGGCGCCGGTAGCCGACGACGTCGATCACGACGTCGGCGTGGAACTTGTCGCGGTACATCATGGCGAGCCGCGCCGCCGCCAGACACGCCTCGGGGTCGTCGGCGTTCACATGGACGATCGGCGCGTCGAAGCCCTTGGCGAGATCGCTCGAGTAGTCGGTCGAGCGCCCTTCCTTGGGGTCGGTCGTGAAGCCCACCTGGTTATTGGCGATTAGGTGAATCGTCCCGCCGGTCGAGTAGCCCTTGAGACGCGCCAGGTTGAACGTTTCGGCCACCACGCCTTGCGCTGCGAAGGACGCGTCGCCGTGGATCAGCAGTGGCAGTGCGACGGTCCCATCGTGGATGGCGTCTTTCCCGCGGCGATTCGTCTGGTTGGCGCGGGCGCGGCCCTCGACCACGGGATTGACCGCCTCGAGATGACTCGGGTTAGGCGAGAGCGTGACGTTCACCGGTTTGCCGGACGCCGTCTGGTACACGCCGTCGGCCCCGTGGTGGTACTTCACGTCGCCCGTGCCTCCCTCGGGCGTGAGCGTCTCCTCTACGGGACGCCCGCCCTCGAACTCGGCGAAGATCGTCTCGTACGGCAGCCCCACGATGTGGGCGAGCACGTTGAGGCGGCCGCGGTGCGCCATGCCGAGCACGACGCGGCGCGCCCCGCTCACTCCGGCGAGCTCGATCGTCTGGTCCAGCATGGGGACGAGTACGTCGAGTCCCTCGATCGAGAATCGCTTCTGGCCGAGGTAGGCCTTGTGGAGGAAGCGCTCCAGCCCCTCTACCGCGGTGAGCCGGTGCAGCAGCTTCTGCTTCTGCTCCGCCGAGAGTGGCGCGCGGTGCTGGCCGGATTCGATCGCCTGTCGCAGCCACAGGCGCTCCACGTGACTCCCGATGTGCTCGACCTCGTAGGCGAGGGTGCCGCAGTACGTGTTGCGGAGCTCGGGGTACGCGTCGCCGAGGGTTCTGCCGGGGACGTAGATCCGCAGCACTTCGGCCGGCACGCGCGCCATGATCTCGGGGGTGAGGCCGAGGGGCCCGGGATCGAGCGCCGGATCGCCCGGCGGATCGGAGCCGAGCGGGTCGAGCCGGGCCGCCATGTGCCCGAAGTTCCGGAACGCTTTCACCAACGCCATCGCGGCGGCGACGGCGCGCAAGTCATCGGGAGACGAGAGACGGGAGACGGGAAGCGTGGGCTCCGCGGCAACAACGGCTCCCGCTTCCCGCGTCCCGCCTCCCGTCAATCCCAGGCTCTCTAGCACGCCGCCGTAGAAGTTCTCGTCGCCCTGCAGCAAGCCGTCGATCCGTCGCAAGAACATCCCCGACTCAGCGCCCTGGATGACGCGGTGGTCGTAGGTGCTCGTGAGCGTCATGACCTTGGCGGGGCCGATTTGGCGGATCGCGCCCGTCGCGATGATCGTGCCCTGACCCTTCATGAGCCGGGGCACCGAGGCGACGGTGCCGATCGTGCCGGGGTTGGTCAACGTGATCGTCGCGCCCGCGAAGTCGTCCGGCAGGAGCTTGTTGGTCCGCGCCTTGTCGACCAGCGTCTCATAGGTCGCGTGGAACGCGGCGAAGTCCATCTGCTCGGCGTGCTTGATGACGGGAACCACCAGGGCGCGACTGCCGTCCTTCTTCTCCACGTCCACGGCGAGGCCCAGGTGCACCCCCTGCGGGTCGAGGCGGTGCGGCTTCCCTTCCACTTCCTGGAACGCGTGTGTCATGACGGGCAGCTGCTTCGCCGCCTGGACGATCGCGAAGCCGATCAGGTGCGTGAACGAGACCTTCTTCCCCCGGGCGGCGAGCTGAACGTTCAGCTCCTTGCGGCGCGCGTCGAGCGTCTCGACCGCGATGTCGCGGAATGAGGTGGCCGTCGGGACGGACAACGAGTCCGTCATGTTCTGGACGAGGCGCGCGGCGGGACCGACGATCGGCGTAAGCCCGGGATGCGGGATGCGGGATGCGGGAGGCGTGGGTGTGGTGGCGGGGACCCTTCCCGCATCCCGCATCTCGCTTCCCGAAAGCGCCTCCTCGCGGCTCGTCGGAATCACCGGCAGCTCGGCCAGCTTGCCGTTGTCGAACAGGTTCCGCCATTCTTCTCCCACCGAGGCGGGATCGCGCAGGTACTGCTCGTACATCACCTGCACGAACGCCGCGTTGTGGGTGCCGAAGACGAACTCGCTCACGAGCAGCAATTTAATCAGGTGTCAGCCATCAGCCATCAGCGATCGGCAAATCATGCGAGTCATGTCCAGATGCGCCTTTCTGTTGCTCGGGTTGCTGCCCTGCGGCGCTGGTGCGGCGCAACGCCTCCCCTCGGTCCGCGAGCGGCTGGCGGCGCGGGTCGCGCAGGCGCCCGCGACAGGGGTGGGGCTGTACTACCGCAGCCTCACGCACCCGGATTCGCTGCTGCTCGATGCCAATGTGCGGTTTCACGCGGCGAGCACGATGAAGCTCCCCGTGCTGATCCAGGTGTTTCGGGACGCGGACGCCGGGCTGCTCCGGCTCGACGACTCCCTCACTGTGCACGTCGTCTTCCCGTCGCTCGTGGACGCCTCGCCGTTCGACGTGGACAAGGCGGATGACTCGGACTCGACGCTCTACGGGCGCGTCGGCCGCCCGGCGTCGGTCCGGGATCTGCTCGAGCTGATGATCACTCGCTCGTCGAACCTCGCGACCAATATCCTGGTCGAGCGGGTCGGCGCGGGGCGGGCGCAGGCGTCGGCGCGCGCGCTCGGCGCGTGGTCGATCCAGGTGCTGCGCGGGGTGGAGGACGGCAAGGCGTACCGCGCGGGGCTCAACAACACGACCACCGCCCGCGACCTGGGCGTGTTGCTCGCCGCGATCGCCCAGAACCGCGCAGCGAGCCCGGCGTCGTGCCGGGAGATGCTCCGGATCCTGGAGGCGCAGGAGTTCAACGAGGGGATCCCCGTCGGCCTGCCGCCGGGGACGCGAGTGGCGCACAAGACCGGCTGGATCGGCGAGGTGGTGTATCACGACGCCGCGGTGGTGTATAGGTCGAGCGGCGGAAGCTACGTGCTGGTGGTGTTGACTGGCGGGATCAAGCAGGACAGTGTGGCGCACAATCTGGTGGCGGACCTGTCGCGCCTGGTGTACGGAGCCGACAGTCCCTGAGCGGTATCAGAGCGCACCTTTGGCGCGTTCGGGCGTCTTCCAGAGGTCGATCGGCTTCGCGACGCCCTGCGGGCGGAACGGCAGCATGACCTTCCGGCCCAGTCCGGCCGACGCGTACGCGGCGTAGAGCACCTCCTGCACCACGCGTCCGGCCTCGCCGTCGGAGATCGGCGTTTCCTTACCGCGCACACAGCGCGCAAAGTGCCGCATCTCCTGGGGGAAACCGTAGTTCCAGTGCTCCTCGAACACCGGATACGTCCAGCCCTTAGTCGTCGCCGCCTTTTCGACGGCGTAGCCGAACCCCTGCTCCGAGTACGTCGGGAGCGCGTTGCCCATGAGCAGGTCGGCGTAGGTCTGTCCCTTGTCGCCGAACACCTCGATGCAGTCATCCATGCCACCGGGCCGGTTCCAGCTGCTCTCGACCATTCCCACGGCGCCGTTCTCGAATTCGATGATCGTCACCGCTTCGTCGTCACCCTGGGTGCGCGCCCGGTGCACTTGCGTCGCCATGTGCGAGTAGACGCTCCGGATCTTCGGTTTGCCGAGGAACCACCAGCAGAAGGCGATCCCGTGGCACCCGAGATCCATGACGGCGCCGCCGCCCGACTGTGCCACGTCCCAGAACCAATCCGAGTGCGGGCCCGAGTGCTTCTCGCCCTGCTTCACCAGGTGCACGCGGCCGAACGCACCTTCGTCCGCCAGCTGCTTCGCCTTCACGTATTTCGGCGCGAAGAACAGCTCCTCGGCGTAGAGGAGCAGCACGCCCGCCGTGCGGCACGCGTCGATCATCGCGTCGGCTTCCTCGAGCGTCAGGCACAGCGGCTTCTCGCACACCACGTGCTTGCCGGCCTTGGCGCCATCGATCGTGATCTGCGCGTGCAGCCGATTGGGCGCCGTGATCGAGATCATCTCGACTGCGGGATCGCGCAGCAGCTCGCGGTAGTCGGTGTACGCGCGCGGAATGCCGTGCCGCTTGGCGAAGGCGGCCGCGTGTCCCTTGGTCGGCGAGGCCACGGCGACGACCTCGCCTTCCTCCGGCACGGCTCGCACGGCCCCGGCGATGCAATCCGCCTGAAAGCGCGAGCCGATGATCCCGATCTTCACGTTCGACATGGGCTAGCGCGGAAGCACGCTCGTGAGCCGTGCGCCGTAGCGGCACGCGTCCCGGTACGGCGCCGTGACCGGCCCGCACGCCGCTTCGCGCTCGGTCGGGTTATTGCGCAGCGTGGCGATCTGCTCGCCCACCGCCTCGTAGCACTTCAGCCGGTTGGCGGATCCTGGCACGGAGCGGCAATACGCGATGCCGTCATCGACCCTGGCTGCGAGGAAGATGAAGTCCTTCACCACACCGAAGTGGCACCACGGTTGATACTCGGCCCGGGCGAAGCCGCACAGGCGGATCGCCTCCTGATGGTCGTGCCGGGAGTAGGCGCTGACCTCGCGCCCCATGCCCTGGAAACAGACGGGCCGGACCGGCTGAGGCGCACCGAGGCAGCTCCGGGCGGTGGCCGCCATGTCGCCGTGAGTGAAGAACAACATCACCGAGGTCTGCAGGTTGTAGCAGGCGGCGAGAAAGCGCTCGGCCATGATCGAGCAGGGGTATTGCAGGTCGGTCGGGTCGAGCGCCTTGAAGGGGGCGGCCGCGCCACGGTCGTGTGCAGCGGCGTGAGAGTGGAGCGCGTGCGCCGCGTGGTGTGGCGCGGTCGCGTTCACGACGTTCTCCATGAAGGCGCCACCGTAGCAGGATTCGCGATCCCAGCCGGCGCGCAGCTGGTCACAGCCTGCCAGCGCGCGTGGCAGGTCGTGACCGTAGAACATCGTGAGCCCGTGCCCCATGCCGTGCACGCACTGGAACCGCAACCACTGGTCTGCGGCGGGCGAGGCGTAGGAGCTGCACAGCGCGTTCACGCTGGCCGTGTCGACCGCGCGGACGTCCTCGAAGTACGCCTGGATCACGCCGTGGTAGCAGCCCGATTGAAAGATCTCGGTGCAACTCGCGAAGGCGCGGCCCACGTCGGCGCGCCCCGCCCGCCCGGCGGCGATGCCGATGGCGTGCGCGTAGACGTGGCTGTCGACGCGGAGCTGCGCGTCCCGAGCGGCCAGCACGTTCAGCGTTCCCAGCGCGGTGCGCACGCCGCGCGCGGCGACGAGGGGGACGAGGAAGCCGTCGTAGCAGTCCATCTGCACGTCCCCGGACTGCGCGCGGCATCTGCCGAGGGCGGAGTCGGCCAGGGCGATCGAGTCGGTGCCGGCGCCGCCGCGGGAGGCGAGCGCCCGGGGGCGGGTGACGAGATAGCCCCCGGCCGCGGCGACCACGAGCCCCAGGGCGGCGAGCGGGAGCGTGGTGCGCCGCGGGGTCAGGACACCCGTCTCGTCTTTCTCCGCATGAAGTCCATCAGGATGAACTGCCCGAGCGTCATGGTGTTCGTGAAGTACGCCTTGCCGCGGCAGATCGCCGAGACCTTTTTCACGAACTCCACCAGGCTGCGGTCGCGCGCCAGCATGAAGGTGTTGATCAGAATCCCGCTGCGCCGGCACAGCGCCACCTCGCGGTAGGTGGCCTGCAGGATCTGCGGGTCGAGTCCCATCGAGTTGACGTAGATGCGGCCGTCGGGGAGAGTGAGCGCCGACGGCTTGCCGTCGGTGATCATGATGATCTGCCGCATGTCCTTCCGCTGGGACATGAGCATGCGGCGCGACAGCTTGAGCCCTTCCGCCGTATTGGTGTGGTACGGCCCGACCTGCGCACGCGCCAGCTGGGCGAGCGGGATCTCTTCCGCCGTGTCGTGGAACAGCACGACACGCAGCGTGTCGCCGGGGAACTGCGTGCGGATCAGGTGCGTGAGCGCGAGCGCGACCTTCTTCGCGGGCGTGAAGCGGTCTTCCCCGTACAGGATCATCGAGTGTGAGCAGTCGAGCATCAGCACGGTCGCCGACGACGAGCGGTATTCCGCCTGGTGCACCATCAGGTCGTCGTACTCGAGGTTGATCGGCACGCCGAGCCCCTCGCGCTGCAGCGCGTTCGTCAGCGTGGCGTTGACGTCGAGGTTGAGCGTGTCCCCGTACTCGTACGGCTTGCTGACGGCCTCGGCCTCGATCCCGGTGGCGAGGTGCTCGGTGTCGTGCGCGCCGAAGCTCGACTTGCCAATGCTCCCCAGGAGATGCTTCAGGGTGCGGTAGCCGAGAAAATCGATGCCCTTCTCGGTGAGATTGAACTGGACCTGCTGCGCGGCCTCCTTCGCCATCCCGCCCGGTCCCAGCAGCGGCTGCTGTCCCGCGGGCATCTTGGGCGCTTCGGAGACGTTCAAGTAGCCTTCTTCGATCAGCTTCTGGACGATCTTGTCGAGCAGCTCCGAGAGCTGGCGCTCGAGGTCGGCGTCGCGCGCCGCGTCGCCGGTGGACTCGCCACGCAGCAGCTTCAGCATCTCCGGGGTGAGCTGCCCCGACTCCATCAGCGCCTGGAGGATCGCCTGGCGCAGCGCGTCGAGCGAGCGGTCGGCGTCGTCCTCGCCGAACTCGCCCCAGAACGGGTGGGAATACGCGCCTCCGGCGAAGCCCGATTGGAGCAGAAAGTCGGCGAGCTGATCGAGCAGGCCTTGCAGATTGATCGTGTCGGCCAGCTCGGGGAGGTAGCGGCTGTACGTCGTGTATTTCATCGGCTCCCTACCCGAAATATCGGACGGCGGCGAGCTTTCCCGCAATGGATGAGCCTGCGCGCGGGTTTCGGTTTGGGGCGCTCGCCCACCGCAACTTCCGGCTGTTCTTCCTCGGACAGGGCGTTTCGCTCATCGGCACGTGGATGCAGAACGTCGCGCAGGGGTGGCTCGTGCTCGAGCTGACGAACTCACCCTTCTACGTCGGCCTCGTCTCCGCACTCGGCTCGCTCGGCGTGCTGCTGCTCACCCTCTACGCCGGCGTCGTGGTCGACCGCACCAACAAGCATCGCCTCGTGATCCTCACGCAGACGCTGTCCATGCTCCCGGCGTTCGCCCTCGCGGCGCTCGTGTGGACGCGGGCGGTCGCCGTGTGGCACGTGGCCGCGCTCGCCGCGTTCCTGGGCATCGTCAACGCGTTCGACATCCCCGCCCGTCAGGCGTTCATCGTGGACCTGGTCGGCAAGGAAGACCTGATGAATGCGATCGCGCTCAACTCGTCGGCGTTCAACGCGGCGCGGGTGATCGGTCCCGCGGTGGCGGGAGTGCTGATCGGCGTGCTGGGCGTGGGCGCGTGCTTCTGCTTCAACGGCGTGAGCTACCTCGCCGTGATCACGGGGCTCGTGGCGATGCGGCTCCCGCCCTACGCCCGGGGCCCGCGGGCCGGGTCCGCCTGGACGGGGCTCTCCGAGGCCGTCGCGTTCCTCCGGGGCGACCGCCGGATCTCGACGATCGTCGTCCTCATGGCCGTGTTCAGCATCTTCGGGTTTTCCTACCTGGTGATGATGCCGGTGTTCGCGCGGCAGGTGCTGCATCGCGGCGCCGCCGGCTACGGCCTGATGATGACGGCGGTCGGGGTCGGGGCGTTGAGCGGCGCGCTCGCGGTGGCGTCGCTCGACCGCCGCATCCGGAAGGGCCCCACGTTCATTGCCGCCGGGGCCACGTTCGGGCTGCTGCTCGTCGCGTTCGCCCTCTCCACGTCGTATCTCGTCTCGGTGGCGCTGCTCGCGCTCACCGGCGGCGCGATGATCGTGAACAACGCGCTCGCGAACACGATGATCCAGGAGATCGTCCCCGACCGGCTGCGCGGTCGGGTGATGGGGTTCTATTCGTTCGTGTTCGTGGGGCTCGCGCCGCTCGGGTCGCTCGAGGTGGGGACGCTGGCGGAGCGGATCGGCACGCCGGCCGCGGTGGCGCTGGGCGGCGCGGCGACGGCGCTGGCGGTGACGGTGGCGGGGTGGCGGGTGGGGGAGCTGCGGAGAACCTAACGCGGAAGTCGCGTTCACTTCCACCCCCGCCTTCTCGCCTCGCTCACCACCACCGCCGCCGCCCCCTCGAGCCCCAGCCGCTCGGTGTTCACCACCAGGTCGTAGTTCACGAAATCGTGGCGGTGACGGCCGTAGTACGTCTTCACATACTGGTCGCGCTGCCGGTCGGTCTCGTCCACGACCTGCTCGACGCTCGCGGGATCCGCACCGAGGCGCTCGACGGCGAGCCTCATCCGCCACGGCTTCGAGGCGACGACGTACACGTGGAGGGCGTCCGGCCGCCGCGCCAGCACCGCCTGGGCGCCGCGGCCGACCAGCACGATCCGGCCGTGCGCCGCCGCCTCGGCGATCACCAGCTCGGTCAGCCGCACGATAGTCGCCGCGCGGCGCCGCGGCCGACGCCAGGAACATCTCGGGCGAGGCGACGGCCAGCGTGCGGGCCAGCCGCTCCAGCAGCCCCGGGGCGCGCTCCTCGCGCTGCGCCACCTCGGCGGCCGGCAGCCCGGCGCGCTCGGCGACCTGGTCCACGAATTCGTTGTCGATCACCGTCCAGCCGAGCGCGCCGGCGACCAACCGGGCGACTTCGGACCCGCCGGAGGCGTACTGCCGGGTGATGGTGATGACCGGCGCGGCCATGTGCCTCAGGGCTTCAGGTTCTTCCGCAGGTCCCCGATGTTGAGCAGCGGCAGGCCACCCTCGGTGGGCACGAAGATGATCAGGTTGTTCGAGCTCCGCATGTCGTGCAGCACTTCGATCCACTGCTTCGTGAGCGCTTCGGGGGAGAGCGTCTGGTTCAAGAGCCGCTGCTGCTCGGTCTGGAGGCGAGCGACTTCGACGCGGTGCCGCTCGGTCTCGATCTGCTGCTCCTGAGCGATCTTATTGTTGATCGCCTGGACCACCTGAGCGGGCGGCTGGAGATCGCGCAGGAAGAACGCGGTGACGGTGGCGATGCGGAACTTGCCGCCACCGGCGCGTGGCGTGGTGACGAGCGCCGAGTCGACCAGCCCTTCCATCGTGCTGGCGATCTGGGTGCGCTTGGAGATGTCGTTGATCGAGAACTGCACCATGCCGTCGCGCACACCCTTGCGGATGGCGTTGAGCACTGCCCCGCGGATTTGGTTCTCGTCACCGATCTCGGTGAAGATCTTGGGTGCCTGCATCGGATCGATCTGCCAGCGGATCGACACCTCCACGTGCATCCCCATCTGCTCGCTCGAGAGCGCCTCGATCGCCTCGATCTGCTCGCCGCGCGTGGGCCACTGCTCTTCGCGGGTGGAGTAGCGCTCGATCGACGACCACGGCGGCACGTAGCGGATCCCCGCGAGCAGCGGCGCGGGGTCGGTGTAACCGAACGCGTGGCGCACGCCCACCTCGCCGGGGTCAATGACGGCCAGGAGCGACCCGGCGCCCACGGCCAGCGCGATCGCCGCGACCACGTAGCCAGCCAGCCGCAACAGATTGACGACGGGTCCGGGACGCTGGGATCGGAGCGTCGCGGCGGCGAGCAGCAGCGAGAAAGCGATGAGGAGGAGGACGGCGCTGGAAACGAGCTTGCCCATGGCGGCTCCGAGGGGGAGACGGGAAGAAGATACGCCCTCGGCCCTCAGGCGTCAGGAGAAGAGGTTCGGTCCCCCTCCAGGCTTGCCGTACCCCGGCCCCTTCGGCTCGGCGCGGGCGCGCACGTAGCCGAGCTCTTCCGATCGCGAGATCCGCTTTTCGGCGACCAGTCCCTCGAGCACCAGCTCGCACGCCGCCACCACCGTGCCGGGGTCCTTTTTCGCGGCGAGCCCGACCTGATCCACGAGGTCCAGCAGCCCGGGGACCACGCTGAAGCCCCTGAGGCACGTCTCCGAGCGCTCGTCCATGGAGATCTTGAGGGCGCACGTTGGCGCCTCCGACTCGGGCCTCGAACGTCTTGCCGGCGGCCCGCCGGATCAGATCCTTGGCGATGACCTCGGGGCCCTGCAGCTCGCCTTCGTACTCGAGCTCGAGCTTCCCCGTGATGGCGGGGAGGGCGGCGTAAATGTCGGAGATGCGCGGCACGACGGTCTTTTCCTTCGTGGCGATGGTGCGCCGCTCGGCATTCGAGACGACGTTCTCGAGTACGCTGATGGGGAGGCGCTGGGAGACGCCGCTGCGCCGGTCCACCCGCTTGTCCTCCCGCGCCTCGAAAGCGATGCGCTCGATCAGCTCCGCGATGAAGTCGGGGAGGCGCAGCGGCCGGCCATTCCGCTCGAGCCACGCCTCCTGATGGGTGATCGCGGCGCCGAGCTCGACGGTGTAGGGGTAGTGCGTGAGGATCTCAGAGCCGATACGGTCCTTGAGCGGCGTGATGATCTTGCCGCGGGCCGTGTAGTCCTCGGGGTTCGCAGTGAAGACCAGCGCGACGTCCAGGTTCAGTCGTACCGGGTAGCCTTTCACCTGGACGTCGCCTTCCTGCATGATATTGAACAGCCCCACCTGAATCTTGCCGGCCAGGTCGGGGAGCTCGTTGATCGCGAAGATGGCGCGGTTGGCCCGCGGCAGCAGCCCGAAATGCATCGTCAGCTCGTCGGACAAGAGGTGCCCGCCCCGCGCGGCCTTGATCGGGTCCACGTCGCCGATGATATCGGCGATGGTGACGTCGGGCGTGGCGAGCTTCTCCACGAAGCGGGCGTCGCGCGGCAGCCAGGCGACCGGCGCCTGGTCCCCCCGTTCGGTCACGAGCTCCCGGCCGTACTTCGAGATCGGCGCGAACGGACTGTCGTTCACCTCGCTGCCAGCAAGAATCGGGACTTCCTCGTCGAGCAGGGTCACCAGCTGGCGCAGGATGCGGCTCTTCGCCTGCCCGCGCAGCCCGAGCAGGATGAAGTTGTGGCGCGACAGGATCGCATTCACGAGCTGCGGAATCACCGTGTCCTCGTAACCCACGATCCCGGGAAACAGGGGCGAGCCGTTCTCGAGCAGGCAGATCAGGTTCTCCCGCAGCTCGTCCTTGACCGTGCGACGGATGCGGGCGTCGCTCCCCCATTCGGTCTGTTTCAATTCGCCCAGCGTGGTCGGCTTGTTCATGGCTCGATAGTTAACCGGCCGCCTCCCGCGGTGTAAAGAGTCGCGCGGCGGCGACCCCGCGGGCGGGGAGCTCGAGCGTCACGCGATGGTCCGGGCCGACGGCGATCGCGTCGCCGTTCATCTCCACCAGGTTGGTGCGCCGCGCCTCGCGGAACTCGAACGCGGCCGGCCCGACCGGAACCCCCCGCGCCGCGCCGGCCACGTCGAGCAGCTTGACGATCGCGCCCTCGCCGTCGTCTGCGGGCTTCGCACCCACTACGAGCACGCCCGCGTCGGGGATCGACAGAGCCACGCCCTGCGCCCCGAGCGGCCCCGCGGCCGCGTTGGTGTAGGGCGGGCTCACGTGCAGCGCCTCACACGCCGCCCAGCCGCGGCGCACGGGCTCGGCGGCATCCCCGCCGGGCGCCGCCCCGAGCAGCGAGATCCGGAAACGACAGGTGTACTCGCCGCCCTGCCGCGCCGCGTAGTTCGTGTGCCAGTAGTTGTTCATGGTGTAGGCGAACAGCGTGCCGTCCGGCGCGATCTTGCGGCGCCACTGGCCGCGGACCACCTCGTTCAACGTGAACAGCGGCGTATCCGGGCCGCTCCACACCACGCCGTCCGCGCCCTCGTGCAGCCACACCCAGTGCGTGTGGCAGAACCAGTCGCGGCAGCTGCCGGGCTGCTGGTCCTGCTCGACGGTCATCCGTCCGAGCGGCACCTCCACGTCCACCGTCGGCTTGACGAAGGCGAACGGAAACGCGACGTACAGCGCCTCCTTGTCGAGCGTGGCGGTCTTGGTGCAGCGGTTCTCGATGTCGATCCACGGCAGGTCGTCGTACAGCGTCACGACGGACGTGAGTGCGGGGAATCCCTCGAGCGTGCGCGCCACGACGAGCCTCGTCCCGATGCCCGGCAGGCGCTCGCGCCGGGCGGAGGCGAGCCGGGCCGTCGTGACGCGCAGCTCGGGCGCCGCGGTCAGATGCTCGCGCGCGCCGTCGGTCCAGAGCGCACTCGCGGCGCCCCCGGTGACGTACACCAGCTCGTTCAGCCCCGACCAGGCGCCGGGCTTCACCCGCTCGCGACCGTCGCCGCCCGTGAGCGAATGAATCGCGCCCGTCCCGGGATCGAGCACCACGTGGAAGCTTCCCGTCTGCGCCTCGAGCGCCGCGCCCCCGTCTTGCGGAGGATTCAGCGTGCCCGCGCGCTCCGCCAGCGCCAGGTAGCCGAGGGCGGGGACGTCCCGCGCCAGGACGAGCGCGGACCCGTCCGGCAGGTCGACGGCGGACCACTCGCGTCCGTCGGACACGAGCCGCCGGCCGGCGCCGCCGGGGACCCGCAGTAGGTCGGTCCGCGGCCAGCTGGACGCGTTGAACACCAGGCGGCCGGGGCCGGCCGCCGTGGCGCGTCCGATCCGGAGCAGTCCCCCCGCCAGCTGTTGCTCCAGCGCGGCCGCCGCGCCGTCCAGGAACCGCCGTTTGTACTCCCACTGCGCGACCGTCTGCCGGCCCTCCGGCTCCGACACGCTCTCCGCCGCGCCCCAGGTGTGCTCTCCGAACAACAGCAGGTCGCGCCAGATCTGACGGCGCTCGTCGGCCCGGCGGCGGATGCGCGCCGCGCCCTCCGCGTCGGCTGCTTCCGTCTTCGCGTCCCACAGCGCCAGCAGCTCGATGGCGCGCGCCGCGAGCTGCGCGGCGCGGTAGCGTGCCAGCTCCGCGGCGGTCGAGGCCGCGCCGTCCTCCCAGTACAACCCGGTATCGCCGCGCCGCACCGGAAGCTTCGTTCCGAAGCGCCGCTCCACATCGCGAAAAAAGTCTTCCGCCCGGCCCGCGACGAGGCGCGGGTAGGCGTAGCGCCGGCGAAACTCTTCGAAATTGTCGACCAGCCGCTCGTCCATGAGCGCGTTGTCCCACTGGGCGCCATACAGCAGCGCCACGTCGTAGGGGTATCCCGGCGAAACGAGCACCGGGTTCGTGAGCAGCCAGTCGGACAGACGCCGCGCCATGGCGTCGGGGCCGACGTCGAACCCGAAGCGCAACGCGTCGCCGTAATGGTACGCGCGCCAGTGCAGCACCCGGCTGCCGTCCGGTCCCTCCCACCAGTAAAGCTGCGGGTAGGTCGTCCACTCCCCGGTGAGCCCGACGCGCATCGCCTCGGCCTCGGGAAGCAGCGGCACCGCCCGCTCCGGGTTAGGGCCGGTCGCCAGATAGCGCACGCCGCTCGCCGCCAGCACTGAAGGAAGCGTGAGCGTCTGTCCGGGTACGTCGGTGAGCTGCGCGCTCAGGTATCCCAGCCCGTGCTCCCGCGCGAACCGCCCCGCGGGCCACGCGATGCGCGCCAATGTTTCGTGATCGAGGATCCCCGTCAGCAGATTGGCGAACGACGCCCCGAAGCCCACTTTGCCGTCACGGATCGCCTGGACCAGGGCGTCGCCCGCCGCCGGCGAGCGGTTCTCGACGTAGGACAGCACCTGCAGGGCGCACTCTGCGCTCCAGCGGAAGTCGGGGTGCGCGGCCAGTCGCGCGAGCGCCGCGTCGAGGTTCTTGCGGTGGACCTCGAGGCAGCGCTCCTGCAGGTCGGTATAGCCGACGTCGGTGTGATTGGTGGCGAGCCAGTACAACGTCCAGCGACGCGGCGGGACGAGTCGCACCTTGCGCCGGGCCACGCGCTGCTTGGCCACCTCGAGCTCGATCTGAAAATCCGACGGCTCCGACAGCGGCACCCACACCTCGCCGGCGAAGCCCGTTTCCGGCGACCCGCCGGCGGGGAGGAGGCCCGCCGTCCCCACGAGCGCACCGCGGCGATCGGTGACGCGCGCCCGGGCGGCGGGCGCGTCCAGACCGGTGACGCTGATGCGCACGAGATTGCGCCGCCCGTCGGGCTGCTGGTACAGCGGCGTGGGCGTGGCCTCGATCGTGACGGGCGGGGCAGCGATCGCCCGACCGCCCGCGACCGGCAGGGAGTCCTTTAGGGACCGCCTAACCGCCGCGGTTGCGGCGGCCAGCCAGCCCAGGAAGCTCCGTCGATCGGTCCGCGAGGCGTGAGGGATTCCGGGCGACACGCCTAGTATACCCCGCTCGGCGGGAACGCCCTTGACTCCGGGGGTCCCCACGCTAGGTTCTCCCGCCGAAGCCCCCCCTCAACCGCCACTTTATCGCCAGGAGTCTGCATGAAGCGTCTCGCAATGGTCGTCGCC